>SAMEA104315435__coassemble_5959_pt1 | contig 3228 bp, 2 predicted proteins | sample SAMEA104315435__metabat2_high_PE_027 | metagenome-assembled genome bin SAMEA104315435 (sample SAMEA104315435) | gut metagenome | biome: Monkey gut; feature: monkey-associated habitat; material: faeces | place: China | collected 2013 | reverse complement strand
GTAACTCAGTTTTACTTGTCTGAAACAAGAGCTTCAATGTATCCAAAGGAGATCATTTTAGATGATAAGATTGATGATCCTGATGTGATTACAGAAGCTGTAAAAAAGCAGTGTTCAAAAGAAATTCATTTTTTAACCTCAGTAAGAGCTGAGAGAGCAAAATACTTAAAATTAGCTAAAGAGAACGCTAAAGCATCACTACAGGCTAAATTAGCTGATAAGACCACAGCTAAAAAGAGAATAGAGTCTTTAGAGCAGGTATTACATCTCTCTAATGTAAATCATATGGAGTGCTATGATATCTCTCATACACAAGGTGAGCTTACTGTAGCATCTTGTGTATCTTTTAATCGTGAAGGTCCTGATAGTGCCAACTACAGACGCTTTAATATTGAAGGTATTACTCCAGGTGATGATTTTGCTGCGATGCATCAGGTTCTTACTCGTCGTTTTAAAGATCCTCGCGAAGGTATTATCCCTGAACTTATCTTTATTGATGGTGGTAAAGGTCAGTTAAAACAGGCTGAAGAGGTAATCTCAGATATCTTTTCAAAGTTTAAGGTAACACCTCCTTTAATTGTTGCTGTAGCCAAAGGCGAGGGTAGAAAAGAAGGTTTAGAAACTTTAATCCGTGGCTATACAAGAGAAGAGTATCACCTGACACTAGATGATCCTGCTTTGCAGTTGGTACTGCATATCCGTGATGAATCACACCGCTTTGCAATTACAGGGCACAGAAACAGAAGACAGAAAGCCAGAACCCACAGTGTACTTGAGAATATCCAAGGCATTGGTCCAAAGAGACGTCAGGCTTTATTAAAGCATTTAGGTGGTATCAGAGAAGTTATGAATGCAAGTATTGAAGAGCTAAAGAAGGTTCCAGGAATTTCTGAGGGGATGGCTCAGGATATTTATGAGAACATCCATAGTTTGTAGTGTTCTTTATTTTCGGTTCATTGTTAATATTTATGCTTTAAAAAAGCGTGAAATAAACGACTATAGAATGTTTCATTTAGAACTTTGTTTTATCACTTTATCATGTCTTCTGGCTGTTGCATTCTTTAAAGAGTGTTGAAATTATTTACAAGCTCTTACACAAGCGATTTTATTTAGCATTTTTTTGACTTGTAGCTCATTTGAACCTATATTCAAAAAAAAGTGAGGTGTTTATGGAAAATGTTGTTGTAAGAGCCAGAATTAACCCTGAGATTAAGGAAAAAGCATCTGAATATCTGGCAAGTATTGGTTTAACTATTTCTGATTTAATCAGAATAACAATAACTAAAACCGCTAATAAACAGGCATTGCCTTTTGATGAGATCCCAAATAAAGAAACTGAACTTGCTTTAAAAGAAAGTGAGCGAGGAGTTGGAGTTCATAAAGCAAAAGATATTGATGATTTATTCTCCCAACTAGAGAATGACGACGAATGAGAAATATTGAATATTCATCAAAGTTCAAACGCGACTTTAAATTAGCAAAAAAGCATGGAAAAGATCTAAAAAATTACGAGATATTACAGAAAAACTTGTTAATGATGAACAAATTCCTGCTGTTAATTTAGATCATTCCCTTAAAGGTCGCTAGATACCATATAGAGAACTTCATATAGAACCTGACTGTCTTCTAATTTATCGAAAATTTGAAAATACAATAAGATTTGAACGACTTGGCTCTCATACAGATCTTTTTGGATAATCAAATGATTGAGTGAAGTTCTTCCGATAGAAATTCATAATTATCTCTAAAATTTGATTGTTAAATTATTTGTAGACAGTGCTTCGGTACAGAATATATGGAGAGCACGTGGAGACACTCTCAAAATATGATTTTAAAGAGCGTTAAAAATCAAGCAAATTGCTCTTAAAGGACAAATATATTATCAAGCGTTTTCTGTTTTACCCAATGCTATGCTGAGGCTCCATCTTTAGGTTTTAAAACTAAAAGGGCAATCTCATTGAGATTGCCCTTAGAGGTTTCATTTTCGATTAAACCTTCATTCTGTTCAAGCTCTCAACTAAGTCCTGTAACAGAGACATTGAACGGTTAACTTCTTCCTTTGCATCTGAACAATCTTTTGACAGAGACTGTGAAGAATGGGTAATATCCTGCATATTGCCTGAAATCTCTGAGGTTGCTGTAGTCTGCTGTTCAGCGGCTGTAGCAATCTGTGTGATCTGTGCGTTCACAGAGCTTACCTGCTCGGTAATATTGTTTAACAACTCTTCGATAGTGCTGGTCTCAACAGCTAAGTTATCCATGTTCTTAACTGATGACTGCATTGATTCATTTGCTGTATTAGCATTTGACTGAATCTGGGTAACCATCTTGGTAATTTCCTGTGTTGAGGTAGAAGTTCTTGATGCAAGGGCACGAACTTCATCAGCAACCACAGCGAATCCTTTACCATACTCACCAGCACGAGCAGCCTCAATAGCAGCGTTTAATGCAAGTAAGTTGGTCTGAGATGCGATGTCATCAATAGTCTGAACAATAGTACCAATTTTTTGAGCCTGATCTACTAAAGACTGAACGTACTCAGCATCCTGTTTTGATTTAACAACCTGGTTCTGAATTCCTTCAATTGTTAACTGAACCTTATGAACACCCTGCTGAGTGGTGTCGTTTGACTGGTTAGAATTTGCAGCAGCAGATTCACAGTTCTTGGCAATATCAGATGTGGTTGATACCATCTCGTCAGCAGCAGCTGCAACTGTGATAGAGCGGTTTTGTGACTCTTGAGCTTTGTTATTCATATCAGATGTAACTTCATCAATTCTATTGAATGCATTCTCTAGGTTGTCAGTAACAGATTTAATAACTTTAACGTTGTTCTGCCAGTCTAAACGCATCTTTTCTAATGAGTCTAGTAACTGACCAAATTCGTCAGAACGGCCTCTGTTCTCAACAGTCTGTGTTAAGTCACCACGTGACATCACGGCAGCGTGTGACACTGCATAGTGTAGAACACCGATGAAAGCTTTAGGCAACTTGTAAGCAATTACAGCTGAGAAGATTACAGCAATTAAAGTGATTACAAGAATAATGATGATAGGGGTTACATCAGTCATTGAGGTGACGTTGTTGTCAACTCTATCTAGGTATAAACCAACCAAGCGGTTAATTTCAGCGATAGAGTCATTTAAAACAGGGAACAATTCGTTATTATAAGTCTTTCTTACGTCAACAGAATAACCTCTGTCAACCATGTGTTCCATCTTGTTTTTG
>SAMEA104315435__coassemble_3939_pt1 | contig 4443 bp, 6 predicted proteins | sample SAMEA104315435__metabat2_high_PE_027 | metagenome-assembled genome bin SAMEA104315435 (sample SAMEA104315435) | gut metagenome | biome: Monkey gut; feature: monkey-associated habitat; material: faeces | place: China | collected 2013 | reverse complement strand
TCTTTAAGCTCAGTTAAAGAGTATTCTTTTCCTGTAAACAGTAACAAAGAGTAAAGCTTTAAAAGTTTCTCATCAGGTCTTGCGTCTTGATCTAACTTAGCAGGCATTTTGTCTCCTTACAAAGAGATTTTCTCAAGGTGAGCTTTGATGTCGGATAGATGCATGGTATAAGCATCCTCGCCCTTTTCAGCACCAATTGGATTATAGTATTCCTTGCGCAATCCAACTTCTACAAAGCCATACTTTTTGTATAAATTTTGAGCCACGATATTACTTACTCTTACTTCCAAAAAGCATTCCATGTCCTCAATTTCTAGAGCTTTTTCTAAGGTTCTATGTAAGAGTAAAGAGCCTAACTTTTTACCCTGATAATCAGGATCAACACCTATTGTTAAGAGATCGGTAGAAAACTTTGTGTTATAGATAACTGAAAAGCCTATGAGCTTTTCTACATCAAACAGGCCTAAGATGATGTAACTGTCATCAAAACACTCAATTAAAGACTGAGCATTCCAAGCGTTTTTTTGAGTTCTAAGCTCAATCTGTTCTAATTGAGGTACTAAAGACAGATCATCTCGTGTAAGGACTCTAACCGAATATCTTTGAGGCAAGGTCATTTGAGTCTATCTCCAAATTCTATGAGCAATTCATTCCATATTGCTCTTTTACCAGCTTGCAATACATAGACAGTACCCTGACGCACAAGATCTGTTTTATCTAATAACAGAATGTCACTTGGGAGATAATTTACTGAATCGTCATATGGCTTGATATCTAGACCTTTACTCTTTAGAAAATCTACTAAGCTCTGTAAGAATGGTACATCTGAGTTTAGATTGATGAATAGATCAGCTCTCTTTGCTCTTAGTTTATAAGGCAAAGTCTTCCAACGAGGGAATGATTCTTTTACATTCTCAAGAACACTCTTATCAACAACTCTGCCGTCAACTACTGGAGCTGTGTCATTTTCAGGAAGAGCAGCAGTTGCTGGTGAAGATTCTTGAGAAGGTAATGGTGTTGGTGCAGCTAGTGAGGATGTAACTGTTGCTGATGTTGCTGTTTGAGCTGTAGCTGTTGAAGTTGTAGCTAAGCTTGCTACTTCTTGTGAAGCATTAGCTCTACTATCAGTAACAGGAGCAACAGTTTCTGTAACAGGGGCTACAGGTGATACAGCATTATCAGAACAAACATTTATGGATACAGGAGCTCCTACTTTAGCAATGGAAGGTTCATAATTATGAGTTAATGAGGTATCAACTGAGCTTGTTGCAACTTGATTTAAAGGAGAATCAACTGTATTAGCAACAGCTTGAGTTAATTGAGAACTAGTAACACTCTCTACAGGCTTGTAATTAACTGGATCACCATTCTCCTGAGGAGCAAAAGGCAATTTAACGTCTTTACGTAGTGTCCAAGTTACCTGATTAGGATTAAAGATCATAATGAAATTCCAATATTGCAAAGGAGCATCAATTACAGATGCAAGCTTATTGGTATTTTACTGATAAACGTGTGCTAAATGAACAATACTAGTAAGGAAATTTGAAATGAAAACAAGACAACTCTTTTTGTCACTAACAAAATCATAACTCTATTAAAAGAGCTATCTTGTTAAATTTTTCTTTATCTGAATGCCTTGCTGTAGAACTAAGGCAGTATTGTAGATGAAGTACCATCTGAGTTTAAAATTGAATTTCCTACCACTGTAGATGAAGTACCGTCTGAATTTAAGATTGAATTTCCTACCACTGTAGATGAGGATCCATCTGAATTTAAGATTGAATTTCCTACCACTGTAGATGAGGATCCATCTGAGTTTAATATTGAATTACCTACCATTGTAGATGAAGTGCCATCTGAATTTAAAATTGTGTTTCATACAATATTAGATGAAGTTCCATCAGAATTTATAATCACAGTAGCATTGGCAACAGAAAATGTAAAAGCTGAAAGCAACAATCCCAACATAACTTTATTCATTGTTATTCCCCCGCAAAAAGCTTAAACAACATAGACAGTATAGAACTTTTAGCTTGAAATAACTCTTATAGAAATAAATTACAGGACGGTTGCTCAAATTCAGACAATATCAACTTAAGACATATGATCTTACTAGATTAGCGCAAATTAGCGAGAATACAAATAAAAAGTACAAAGAAAAAGAGTCCAATTAAATACAGAAACAATTGAAAACTATCTTCACGAGAGGGGGATGCGGACAAAATCCTGGACACCTAAGTTTGGGAAAACAAAACAACAAAAGTGTGAGTTTTTTTATATTTTCTCCAAATTACAATCACCTGGATTTGAAGGGGCTAAAAAACGCAGAAAACTACAAATCGGTTTTTTATAGTGAGCTTTATAAGTTTTTTTATAATTATCATAAAACTAAAAAATCTTACACAAATTACTATGATATTCTTTGTGAAGCACTGATTCCACACTGTAGAGAAGTAGATAATTCAAATACAGAGATTATGCAGGAACGCTTTGCAACTGCAATAAAAGAGGTTCGTTCGAAAAGTATTATATAGTAAAAAAAAGATTAAATGACTGGTGACTGTGCGCAAAATCAGACGGACACAAGAAGTTGAAGGCATAGAAGAAAAATAGTCCATAGCAAACATCATATAGTCTTTTTTGCGTATTAAGATATAAATTTGTCCTGTTTAAACATTAACAATATAATCAGGGCAGAATCGTTTGATCGCGTGATTTTTATAAAATATTTGGAATTTTAGATTTTTTTTATCTCATGTTTTCACTTTATTATTTGCTCTGCCATAAAACTTTTTGACAGTTTATGTTTGTGATAGTGAACAGGTTACTCCATATTACTTATTGTATTTTCTAGATTTTATCCACTGAGGCCGTGGTGACAGATAATCTTCCTAAAGGTGCAATGCACGTTATCAATTCAAACGATATCAACTGTCTGGCTTTCTACTGCTCCTGGATTATAAAAAATATAAAGGCTGACTCCCATAGTTCTCCTTTTAATCCAGAAAAAATAATCGTTATGAACAAAGGCATGACATTGTATCTTCAGCAGAGAATTGCTGACTATGCGGATGTCTGTGCAGGAGTTGAATTCAATCAGGTTTGAGAGTTTATCTGGGATATTCATAAGAGACTGAATCATGGAGATGCTTTTAATCGCTTCAACCATGAGCATCTGACCTGGGCTATTTTCAAAGCTAAAAACATTTGGGGAAATAGTAATATAGAAGAAAGTGAGGATCCGTATTCTGACTACAGAATATTCAGCTCAATGAGAAACTATCTTAGTGATAAAGATGATGTTTCAAATGTTGATTCACTGAATGAAGCCAGAATATATCAGCTTTGCGGCGTAATCGCCGATGCTCTTAATCAGTACCAGATGTACAGACCTGACTGGATAAAGATCTGGAATGAATACAGTCCAGATAATAGTCAGTCTTTTAGGAAGCTCTGCGAAAAATGGAAAAAACATGTACTGAAAAACAAAAATGGTAATGACAGAGTATTCCTTGAAGAAACTCTGGACAAAATCTGTTATGAAGTGACCTTTGTCAAGTACCTTTTTAGTGATTTAGATAAGACGCTCTTTTCAGTATAAGATACGGCATTGGCCACTCTGTTATACGAGGATTTGTTTTACCTCAGGTCAATGGTTTCGCCGCGAACTCTAACTGTCTGTAAGCGAGGATTACGTTTAACGTGCCATCATAGATTTATCGTAGATAGTTCAAACCTTCTTGATAAAAAAAAGTCTTACCTAAATCACTTTAAAATACTTGTGTCTACTTCTTTTCCTTAATTAAACTCTAATCTAACTCAGGACGGTATACTGAAGCTTCTGCCTGAGATGTTCTTGAATAATAACCAGTCATCATTCCTCAGATAAAGCAACATAGCTCTCTAGCTACAGCTGCTACTGCCTGATTTGAATTCTTTCCTTTGAACATCATACGCTGGTACTTTCTTTGGCAACGATTAGTAGCTTTATCAGCATACACAACTACATTCTTAGACATATCCTTCTGACGTTCCTTTTAGGCTGCCGATTTACGACCTACAGCGCCTAGTCTATAGGTATTAGATATTTCTTCTACCAGTCGTCTTAAATGCCTGTTTCCTGCTTTTGTAATACCTAACATTCTTTCAGTATTACCACTTGAGCATTCTCCTGGTACAAGACCTATAAAGCCTGCAAACTTGTCTGCTGATTTGAATCGGTTAAAGTCTCCTATCTCACAGATAAAGGATAAAGCTGTATGAGTTTTAATTCCCTTGATGCACTTGAGCTTATTAACCTTTTCAGCATATCTTTCTTCAGTAGCTATGTCTTCTATACGTACATCCAGTGCTGCTATCTTGCTTGTAAGTGTCTCATAGGTTGCAAGATACTCTTCTACAGTCTCTCGTTGGACCTTACTCAATTCAAGCTTTCTTAACCAG
>SAMEA104315435__coassemble_3854_pt1 | contig 4515 bp, 5 predicted proteins | sample SAMEA104315435__metabat2_high_PE_027 | metagenome-assembled genome bin SAMEA104315435 (sample SAMEA104315435) | gut metagenome | biome: Monkey gut; feature: monkey-associated habitat; material: faeces | place: China | collected 2013 | reverse complement strand
TCAATGAGCGTTCTTTAAAGGCTATTAATAAGGCTCAAAATAAGTAATCTAATCTGCCATCTGAAATTTCTGAAAATCCGCTTTAACGTCTTCAATATTTGCACAAATTGCCACTATTAAAGTCAAAGATATACCTTTTCAGGCTATAATCTTCAAAGTGGGTTTGGAAATAATACATATGAAAGATATCAGCTCAACAGCCTCATTTGTGGACTTTACTTTAGAGAACTTTATCTATGTTGATAAGACTGAATATATTCCAAAGCTCGTCAAACTAAAGCGAGTTTTTATCTCCCGTCCACGTCGTTTTGGTAAATCTCTTACCTTAGATACCATAGCAACTTTATTTGAAACAGGTGTAGAGCCTTACTTTAAAGGTACTTGGATTTACGATAAATGGACAGAACCTACCTATCCTGTATTAAGACTGAATTTTTTAGATTTAGATAAATACTCACTTGAGCATTTTAAGCAAAAACTAAACGCAATCATTAGCTCATTTGCACGAGACATCAATGTCAAAAGCTATGAAGAGAAAGTTGAACCTGAAGACACAATCTACTTTCTGTTAGATGAGTTAAGAAAAGAAAAACGTCAAATCGTAATTTTAATTGATGAGTATGACTGTCAGATGACAGCAAACATCAATAATGAAACTCTATATAAGCAATTTCAGGAAAAGATCAAAAGCTTTTATGCCAACATCAAAAATAAGTGGCCAATTAAATTCTTAGGAATAACAGGTGTCACGAGATTAAAAGATGTAGAAATCTTTTCAATTGGTTCTGATATCAACGATATTACTAATTGCAGCCCATATTCTCAGATGATTGGTTTTACTCGTGATGAGATAAAAAAGTACTACATCGATTATTTAAAGCTTGCAGCATCCTATGAGAATAACTGCACTGTAGATAACGTAACCGAAGCTCAGATTGAATCTTTGTTAGATAGACTTGCCAAGAACTATGATGGTTACTGCTTTGATGAATTCTATAAAAAGAAAGTATTCAGTACCTGGTCTGTAAATAAATTTTTCCAAAGTGTGGTATCTAATAAATTTGTATACTTTGGAGAGTACTGGTATGACAATGGTGGCTTACCATCAATCCTTGTTGACTATTTAAAAACTCATGAACTGAATATCTTTGATTACTTAGATAAAAACAAGAGTTTAAAAGTTACGGATGATGACTTTAAAAATCCAACCTCATTAACCACAATCAATCAGAATGTACTGATGTGCCAGACAGGATATCTAACATTACGTTCTTCACTTAATGATTCTAATATCATTGCTTTAGGTATTCCAAATGGAGAGATCTATAAAGCTTTAAATAAGCTTTTAGCAGCCGAATTCTTTAAAGGGACGATTGATGTTACCAATGATGCTAATGAGAACATCCTGGATGTAGGTTATGTTGAGGATATCATTAGTTTACTTAACACTATGGTCAACACTGTAACCTATGATGCCTATCCATTAAATTCAGAATCATCAGTGCAGAATTATGTTAAAGCCTATCTGCTAGGAGCTAAACAGAACGTATCATCAGAAGTTCATCAGGCTAAAGGCAGAGCTGATTTAATGATTGAAACCAATAAACGCATAAACGCAGAATCGTCATTGAAGTTAAGTATGCAAAAGATGAGACAGAAACTAGGAAAAAACTAAATGAAGCTGTAGAGCAGATAAAAACACGAGACTATGGCAATATTGTGCCTAGAAAGGATGAGCTGTTAAGAATAGCTGCTGTCTTCAATGCAGATCCTAAGATAATGGCTTTTACTCTTTCTCAACAGGTTTAATGATCTTTCTAGAAGAAAGTTTTTTTCTCCTTCCCTTAAAAAAGCCTCTATCAGTTATCTTTGACAGAGGCTTCATAGTTTTTTTTTGTAATCTTAAATTACTTAGTTTTCTTCCAGATAAACCAGTTGAACAAACCAATCATCATGCCACCACCGATGATGTTACCAATGGTTACAGGAATTAAGTTTGAGAAGATAAAGTGCATTACATTAAGATCTGCATAATGATCCATGTTGATGTTATTCATGAACTCAGGAATTGAGAAATAGTGCAACACAATACCCATTGGGATCATGAACATATTGGCAATACTGTGTTCAAAGCCTGATGCTACGAACATGCCAATAGGGAAGAGCATCACTAACAGCTTATCAGTTACAGTCTTACCACCCCATGATAACCATACAGCTACACATACCATGATGTTGCAGACAATACCTAAGCATAAAGCTTCAATAAAACCACGAGCATAAGCTACAGCTCCAAAGCCATCTGATGGATAGACATGCTCAACCTTATGAAGTGCAGTATTTAAAATGGTAAGTCCCCAATTGCCATTGAAGTTCATATAGGTTCTGCCTAAGAAGATTAAAAGCACAATAATCATGGCACCTACAAAGTTACCAAAATAAACAGTAGCCCAGTTCTTTAATAAAGTAGCAGTGGTGATCTTACCTGATGCTCTGGCAATTAAAGTTAAAGTAGATGAGGTGAATAACTCTCCACCTAACAGTACTACTAAGAATAGTCCCAATGCGAAGAAAAGACCTCCTACAACTTTACCAGGTCCATCACCTAAAGCTGCAACAGCTGTAGTGTAGAAGCAGAAAGCTAAAGCAATTGAAGCACCAGCCAGAATTGCTAATAAAAAGGCTCTTGTAAATTTCTTTGAAGCTTTGTCCATCACATGATGTTCAGCAGCTTCAACCATGGCTTGAGGAGATAAAGCCTGTAATGATGGTGTATCACTCATAATATGTCTCGTGTTGTATATAACCTTAAGATAAATTCACTTAGATAAATTCACTTTGTAAATCCAGTTAGAAAGTGAAATCCAGTAAAACCAATCTCTTTTTTGAAGTTGTTGTCTGTAGAAAAACCACAGATCTGCAATACCTAAGTAATTATTATCTAATCAGTCTTAGGTATTACTATGTGCATGTGTTCAAGGTGTAGTAAGTAGGATTTTTAAAGTCTTCTTACAAAATGATGTTCATTTTACATGAAAAAGCCATTTTCATGAAAACCAAAATAAGAGAGTTTTACTTTATGGGCAAAGATTGCGTAAAAACAAAGAAGAGAGGTAATTTTTATTGTATTGATCTTCTTTTGAACGGTGGAAATTTTAAAGCAGGAGCACAAGCTCCTGCTAAAGTTTAGCTTATCAAAGATATAAGATAGGTAATGTAGTTAAGACATAGTTTTTATTATTTTCTACTACTTAATTTCTGCATCAGTTAAAGTGCTTTCAGTTAAAGAGCCTGCCTTTGTCTGAATGCATAAGAACTCTAGATCAGTTGTTGCACTGATAGTTCTTACGCCAGCAGGGGCAATCTTTAAGAAAGAACCTTCCTTTACAGGATATTCTTTACCGTCAACACCAATTGAGCCAGTGCCCTTTAGCACAATCCATAACTCCTCGTTTTCCTTGTGCTTGTGAGCAAAAGGAGCCTTTGAGCCTGCTGTCATCTTGTTTAAAGAGATCTCACAACCTGTAAGACCAAGAAGATCTTTTAAGAATAATTTTGAAGAGCAGGATAATTTTGCATCTTTGCACTCCATCTCATAAGAACCGATGTCAGAAAATGAGCCGATATCAGCAAAGGTTGCATTGGTGTCTTTAACAAAATTCTCTAATTTCTTTGAGTTGTCTGATAACTTAAATGAAAGATCCATTTTTATATCTCCATAGAAACAATGTTAGTTGATTTATAACGTTAAATCCAAATCAGTGGTATCTATAAAAGTAGTTAGATATCTAACTATTTTTATATCAAAAAATCTATTCAAGGTTCTTACGAATACGACCCATAAGAGTTTCTACAAGTTCAGCTTCTTCAGTAGAAAAACCTTTATAAGCCTTTTCATTTAAATCGTGGCTGATCTTTTCAAAGACAGGTTTAAAGTCCAGTCCTTTTTGAGTCAGCTCAATTAAAGTTACACGGTTATCTTTACTTGAACGTGTTCTTTTAACAAGCTCTAATTTTTCTAGCTTATCAATTAACACTGTTACAGTAGCTTTGGTTCTATCTACTTTTTTAGCAAGCTCCTGCATAGACATAGCACCAAACATTAAGAGACATTTAATAATATCTCCATGTGAAGGAACTATTCCTTTAAGACCAGCTTTCTCTAATTCATTAGTTAAGAATTGATTACCAGCCTTTCTTATTCGCGATGCGTAAAAAACAGCTAAATATTTCATGTCTTAATAATAGTTAGATATCTAACTAATGTCAACGAATTATTTTTAAATATTTCTGAAACTTTTATGGGCAGGAATTTTCTCAAATAGAAAAATATTTTTTCGATATAAAAGCCGTTTTGTAAAGATCTTATGAGAAATGTAAAAAAAAGTAGTTGACGAATTTTAATCTCATTATATAATATAACGGCTTTTGAACGAGACCAGTTCGTTCAAGTGTCAGACTGGGGGTATAGCTCAGCTGGGAGAGCATCTGCTTTGCAAGCAGAGGGTCAACGGT
>SAMEA104315435__coassemble_3336_pt1 | contig 5035 bp, 5 predicted proteins | sample SAMEA104315435__metabat2_high_PE_027 | metagenome-assembled genome bin SAMEA104315435 (sample SAMEA104315435) | gut metagenome | biome: Monkey gut; feature: monkey-associated habitat; material: faeces | place: China | collected 2013 | reverse complement strand
CTCCTCTATCTGTAGCAGAACAGGCATTAACTATTTTCGCTGCTGAAAGAGGTTACCTTGAGGATGTTGAATTAAATAAAGTTCTTCCATTCGAGAAAGCTTTACTAGCATTCGCTCACTCAAAATATGATTCTCTGCTTAAGGATATTGATGCAAAGCCTGACTACTCAGATGAAGTTGTAGCTAAACTTACTGAAGTTGTTAAGGACTTTAAATCAACTCAGACTTACTAGGAGCGCTTAAATGGCAGGTGCAAAGGAAATACGTACTAAGATAGCTTCTGTGCATAATACACAGAAGATTACTAGTGCTATGCAAATGGTAGCCGCCTCTAAGATGCGTAGGGCTCAGGAAAAAATGAGCCAGTCTCGTCCTTATTCAAAAGGTTTACACGACATTATTAATCATATTGCTTCAAGTCATAGTGAATTCCATCATCCTTTTATGGAAGAGCGTGAAGTAAAGAATGTAGGCTTCATTGTAGTTTCTACAGATAGAGGCTTATGTGGTGGTTTAAATATCAATCTGTTCCGCAAAATTACTTTAAAAATGCAGGAATTTAGCAAACAGAATGTTGGTATTAAAGTTGTGCTTTTAGGTACAAAAGCATCTGGATACTTTAACCACAGCAATATTGATGTGATGGCTCAGCATGCTGGCTTTGGAGATGATCCAAAACCTGAAAAGCTTGTTGGTGCAATCAAAGTTATGACTGATGCCTTTTTGAAAGGTGAAGTTGATGCTATTTATTTGGCATGCAACTCTTTCAAAAATACTATGGTTCAGATCCCAACTGTATCTCAGTTGTTACCACTTGTTCGCAGCGATGATGAAACAAGTAAACATCACTGGGATTACTTGTATGAGCCTGAACCAGAATCAATCTTAAAAGTTGTGTTAGACCGTTATGTTGTACAGATGGTTTATCAGGCTGTATTAGAGAATCTAGCTTCTGAGCAGGCAGCTCGTATGGTTGCTATGAAAGCCGCAACTGATAATGCTGAATCATTAGTTAGTGATTTACAGCTTGAATACAACAAGGCAAGACAAGCAGGCATTACGATGGAATTAAACGACATCGTATCTGGTGCATCAGCGGTTTAATTGATGAGAGGATTTTAAAATGGCTGAAACTTCAAATAGAGCTGGTGAGAAAGGTACAATCGTACAGATCATCGGCGCTGTTGTTGATGTTGAGTTCCCTGAGGGCCATATTCCAGAGCTATATGATGCTCTAGATGTGAAGGGTGATGGTAAGAATCGTCCTGATTTGGTTCTTGAGGTTCAGCAGCAAATTGGTGGTGGTGTAGTTCGTTGCATTGCAATGGGTTCATCAGACGGTTTAAGCAGAGGCTTAGAGGCTGTTAATACAGGTGCTGGTGTTAAAGTTCCTGTAGGTAGAGAGACCTTAGGACGTATTATGAACGTTTTAGGTCAGCCTGTTGATGAAAGAGGTCCTATTGGTGAGAAAGAAAAGTGGGTTATCCACCGTGCTGCACCAACATACTCAGAGCAGTCATCAACAACTGAGATCCTTGAAACCGGTATTAAGGTTATGGATCTTATCTGCCCATTCGCAAAAGGTGGTAAGGTAGGCTTATTCGGTGGTGCAGGTGTTGGTAAGACAGTTAACATGATGGAGCTTATTAACAACATCGCTAAAGCTCACTCAGGTTTGTCTGTATTCACCGGTGTTGGTGAGCGTACTCGTGAGGGTAACGACTTCTACCATGAAATGCAGGAATCAAAGGTTATTGATAAAGTATCAATGATTTATGGTCAGATGAACGAACCACCAGGAAACCGTCTACGTGTTGCTTTAACAGGTTTGACTGTTGCAGAGAAGTTCCGTGACGAAGGTTTGGATGTGCTTCTGTTCATTGATAACATCTATCGTTATACCCTAGCTGGTACTGAGGTATCTGCACTGTTAGGAAGAATGCCTTCAGCTGTAGGTTACCAGCCAACTCTAGCTGAGGAAATGGGTGTTTTACAGGAGCGTATTGCTTCAACTAAGAAAGGTTCTATTACATCTGTTCAGGCTGTTTATGTTCCTGCTGATGATTTGACCGATCCTAGCCCTGCAACAACATTCGCTCACTTGGATGCAACCATCGTTCTATCAAGACAGATTGCTTCTTTAGGCATTTACCCAGCTGTTGATCCTTTAGCTTCAACATCACGTCAGTTAGATCCTTATGTTGTTGGTAAAGAGCACTATGAAGTAGCTCGTGGTGTTCAGACTGTTCTACAGCGTTACAAAGAATTGAAAGATATTATTGCAATTCTTGGTATGGATGAGTTATCTGAAGAAGACAAGCTTGTTGTAGCAAGAGCTCGTAAGGTTGAGAGATTCTTATCTCAGCCATTCAGTGTTGCTGAAGTATTCACCGGTTCTCCTGGTAAGTACGTACCACTAAAAGAAACTATCCGCGGATTCAAGGGTATTATCAACGGTGAGTATGATAATCTTCCAGAGCAGGCATTCTACATGGTTGGTACTATCGACGAAGCTGTAGAAAAAGCTAAGAACTTATAGTTTAAGGGGTGAAAAATGGATTCTATATCATTCCATTTGGACGTAATTAGTGGTGTCGGAAGCCTATATTCTGGTTCTGTAAAGTCTGTAAGAGTTACAGGTTCAGAAGGTGAAATGGGCATCAGATACGGTCATACTCCTTTGTTAACAACAATCAAAACTGGTATGGTATCTCTGATCGACTCTCAGGATAAAGAAGATCAGATTTACTTAGCTGGCGGTGTGTTGGAAGTTCAACCTGATTCTGTAACCATCTTGGCTGATACCGCTTTAAGAGCAGATGACATCGACGAAGCAAAGGCTCAAGAAGCAATTAAGGTTGCCAAAGAATCAATCGCAAATCATGGTACAGGCGATGCAGATTATGCTCATGCATTATCTCGTTTGGCTGATGCTATGGCTCGATTGAAGGTTGTTGAAACAGCAAGAAATAGAAGACGATAATTCAGGTCTTTTATTGAAGAACGGCCCTTAAAGGGCCGTTTGTTTAGGTAAATCGGTAATTAGAATAAAAGCTTACTTTTTGTCCATAAAGAGTATTTTGACTGACCAGAATTCTCCTCGCGAATAATCTCATAACCTGGAACAATCTTATTAGAGCCGTTTCTCATTTCAACATAGATTAAAGAATCGTCATCGATTAAATTTTTATCTAACAGTTTTTCAAGTACTTTCTCATAAATATCTAATTTATAAGGAGGATCAATAAATACAATATTAAAGGTTGAGCTTACATTGTCTAAAAAGTGAAGAGCATCATCATTGATTACATGAATTTCATCATAACTCATGCTTTTTGCAATTACTCTTAAATTAGAACTGTTATCTTTGTCTAATTCAACTAAAGTTACGTCTTTAGCTCCTCTTGAATAGGCTTCTAAACCTAAAGCGCCAGAACCAGCAAACAAATCTAAGACTTTTGCATTACCTAAAGAATCTTTTATCCAAGAAAAAATAGTTTCCCTTACTCTTGAAGGTGTAGGTCTTAAACCTTCGACGTCTAGCACTGGTAATAGTTTTCCTTTAAATTTACCACCAAGAATTCGCACATCATTTTCGTAAGTATTGTTCTTCATATGTAAACCACGATAACTTGTATTAAAAAGGCTTAAATTCTCAAAATGAAATGAATTTGGAATTAGTCTATAATGCATGAGAATATCACATTGTAATAAATAAATTTGGGTAAAAATATGGGTATTTTTTCTATTTTTTCAAAAAAAAATAAAGATGAATCATCAGAAATTAAGAAAAATGAAGAATCTGTAAAAGTACAAACTAATGATGATGTTTTATCAGAAAATAAAGAGAAAATAGTATCTGATTACGAGGCTACATCATCAGACTCTGAAAACAATAAAGAATCCAATGAAACTAATATAGTTGAAGATTCCTTATTCAATAGCAACAAAGATGAAAAGTTAGATAAACAAGAAGAAAAGTTGGTAGATGTTAAAGAATGTGTAAGTACTGAGAATGATAATAAAGAGCCTGACGAGCCTAAAAAAGAAAAAGTATCCTTCTTTGAAAGATTAAAGAGAACTAGAGAAAATTTAGCTTTTGGTATTGGTGCTTTAGTAACCGGTAAAAAGATTAATGAAGAGTTGTATGAAGACTTAGAAACATCTCTTTTAACAGCCGATTTGGGTGTAGATACCACCAATAATATTATTGAAAGACTAAGAGAAGAGTCAAAAATTAAAGAATTAAGAGATGCTGGTGCTTTAAAGAATAATTTAAAGAACATCCTAAAGGACATCTTAGCTCCTTGTAGCGAGCATCTTAAAGTCGAAAAACAAGGTGATCTTCCTTTTGTAATCTTAATGGTAGGTGTAAATGGAGCTGGTAAGACCACTACCATAGGAAAACTTGCTTTGAAATACAAAGCTCAAGGTAAAAAAGTTATGCTCGCAGCTGGTGATACTTTCAGAGCTGCAGCTGTAGAACAGTTAAAGGAATGGGGAAACAGAACAGACACACCTGTTATCTCACAGCCAACTGGTTCAGACAGTGCATCTGTTATTTTTGATGCTTTAACTTCAGCAAAAGCTCATAACGCAGACGTTTTAATTTGTGATACTGCAGGAAGACTTCAAAATAAAGACAATTTAATGGAAGAATTAAAGAAAATTGTCCGTGTGATGAAGAAAATTGATGAAAATGTACCAAATGAAGTGATGTTGGTACTGGATGCTACTACAGGACAGAATGCTGTATCTCAAATGAAGATCTTTGGTCAAGCCGTTAATGTAACAGGGCTTTGCTTAACTAAGTTAGATGGAACTGCAAAAGGCGGTGTGGTCTTTGCTTTAGCAGATAAGTTTAAAGTTCCTTTAAGATATGTCGGTATTGGTGAAAAATCAGAAGATCTAAGAGAATTTGATATTGACTCTTTTGTGGAAGCTTTATTCGACTAAAATTCGATAGATTTTATTGCATAATAAAAAGTTACTGGTACTTGCCCATATAATGTGAACTACAAAGCAAGTGAAGTAG
>SAMEA104315435__coassemble_2475_pt1 | contig 6227 bp, 4 predicted proteins | sample SAMEA104315435__metabat2_high_PE_027 | metagenome-assembled genome bin SAMEA104315435 (sample SAMEA104315435) | gut metagenome | biome: Monkey gut; feature: monkey-associated habitat; material: faeces | place: China | collected 2013 | reverse complement strand
GAAAGGATCTAACATAACAGTTGTGATACCAGGCATTAAGATCATGTCTGACTTATCAATACCACGCCAGCCTGCGATTGAAGAACCGTCAAACATCTTGCCCTGCTCGAAGAATTTCTCATCGATGCAAGAAATAGGTAGAGAAATATGCTGCTCTTTACCTTTAGTGTCAGTAAATCTTAAATCAGCAAAAACAACGTCGTTATCTTCGATGAGTTTTTTTACTTCACTGTAATCCTTGATTGCCATTTAGGTGCTCCTAATTTTTCAATTGATGGGGTATTACGTACCCGTTCTTTAATGTCTGAGTAAATTTTCGTGGTTATAGTGAACTCTGTCAAAGCATATTTGTACTGGCACTAAAACTACACGTCTTATTTTACTATATGTCGCATTATGGTGCGATACCTAAAAAATATAGATAAAACATAAAGATAGAATAAATATCTTAAGTGTAGTAAAGATAATTGAAGTAAAGTCTATTTTTCAAAGAAATCGCAAAATTATTATTTAATTGATTTTTAAAGATAATTTGAAAACAACAGAAAATTTGTTAAAAAAGCCCATTGCACACTTTTAGAGCGCTAATTTTGATAATTAATGCATTTTTTTGTGGCATTTGGATGCTGTATTTTGTTTTTCTTCTAATGACTGTGTTAAGAAAATTTGTTTTAACTGTATTGTTTGAAGGGGGATGGCTCTTATGGGAAGATTTTAGCTTTTAAGATTCTTTTCTTAGATTTTCTATCTAGACTTCTATTATGTTTGTTTTGATTTTTAGTTATCTTATAAAGTGTTTTTTCCACTCAAAAGATATTGGAGAAACTTGATGCTCTTACGAGATTGTTTCCATAGTATTCTGAGCTTTCTTGCTATCAGTACTGCTAGAAATGCTATCGAGCATCTTTGAAATCTCCTAACTTATAGATCAACTTGCTTATGATCCAAAAAGAACCTATCGTAATAAATATCTGTGCAGAAATTTTTACGACAAGACAAGAGTCACTTTTATTATTTGGGTAGCAGTAAAATATCACAAATGCGAGCGCACCAGTGCACGATAAGAATTGCTTTTAGTACACCTACTCATTGCATATAAAACTCTCAATACGTTCTAGCTTGTGTGAATTAAGCTAGAACGAGACAAATATCATTATTAAATCCTCTCCTAAGAGAATTTATCCATTAACCTTCATAGAGTAGACCTCTTCGTTAATAAAGAAATCACCCATGTCTAATCCAGTGTCTCTTACTTTTTCCATTCCCTGTTTTACATAGAAATCAAGACCAGGATTATGCTTGTTAATTAGTAACTCTATTGTGCAAGGTTTTGGATGATTTTCCTTAACATATTCTACAACATGATTAAAAAGAGCTGTTCCTACACCTTTTCCCTGGTTTTTAATCTCAACATAGATCTTTTGCATCAAGAAAAGATCAGGTCCATGCTGTATAACTGAAACTGCGGCTGTATCTTCACCATCTAAGTTAGCTATAAAGTAAACTTTGCCTGAGTTGATAGCATCCTGCAAAGCTTCCTGTGAATAGTACTTGTCTAACATGAAGTCTATCTGAGAAGTATTTAAAACACTCTTGAAAGTGTTCGGTACTAAAACATCAGCTAATTGTTTTAAAACTTTTACATCCGAAAAATCTGCTTTTCTAATTGAGATCATAGCGACCTCCTTATCTAAAACCTAACTTAAGTATAGGAATAATTTAGAGAATATCTATTTTTGCACCAAAATTTTCTTAAACTCCCTTGAAAATATTTAACATTGCTCATATTTTTTACTGAACAATTTATTTTACCGTGTGCAAAATGTTCAGTTTTTAGATTTAGCTATCTCTTTGTTTTCTCACAAAAACTATTGAATAGTGTTTAAATATAGAAAATAGCTATAGCCGACAATTCAAATATAGTATTAGCCAAAGTTTTTTTGTTTGATTAGACTAAATTCATACCAACGAGGGATAGTAAAAATGAAAAACGCAGTTAACACATATTTAATTGACAGCACAGACAATGCAATAAGCATTGCAAAGCTTGCAAAACAAGATCCTAAATTAACCGTGTTCTCTTCAATGATGTGCATGTGTGCTATGTGTATGTGTATGTGTTATCTGTCAATGTCAGGTGGAGCCTTGTAATTAACACATAGTAAGCAAAAAACACAAGAAGGGCTCTCAATGAGCTCTTTTTTTTGACCTAAATTTTCAAAGTAAATGCACATATTGATTTAAAAGAATTGGAGAACATCATGAAATTATCAGTAAAGTCAGTTTTAGCATCAGTAGTTTTAGCTCTAGTATCAACTCAGGCTCAAGCTTGGGACAAGACCAATGTAAAGGTTGGTGTAGTAGGTGAAAACAACGAATTCTGGCAACCTATTATCGATAAGTTAAGAAAAGAGGGCGTAAATCTAGAGTTAGTTCGTTTTGCAACTTATCCATTGCCAAATCGAGCATTAGAAGATGGCGAGATTGATTTAAATGCTTTCCAAACCAGCGCTTTTTTAAAGACAGAGTCTAAAGAGCATAACTACCATTTAGTTGCTATCGGCACCACTGTGATTGCTCCTTTATCTTTATACTCTGACAAGATTAAGTCACCAAAAGACATAAAAGCTGGTGATACCGTAACCTTAGCTAATGATCCTATCTCTACAGGTCGAGGTCTTCGTGTATTAGAAGATCTTGGTTTTATAAAAATTAAGGATGGAGCAGGTTACTTACCAGGTCCTTCAGATGTAGTTGAGAACAAACAGAACTTAAAGTTCTTTTTTGTAGATGCGTCTAATACTTACAACACACTACCAGATGTAACCGCAGGCTTTATTAACGGTGGCTATGCTGTAGATCATGGCTTAAACCCTCGTACTGATGCTATCTATACAGAAAAGACTGAAGGCTGGGGACTTGAAAATCCATTTGTAAATGTGATTGCCGCAAGAGAGGCAGAAAAAGATGATCCTCTGTATCAGCACATTGTTGAGTTATACCACACAAAAGAGGTAGCTGACATCATCTCAAATTCCTACAAAGGCGCATTGATTCCTGCTTTTAAGTACTAGCAACAGCTCATAACAATAAGAATTCGTACATAGGTGTACAAGGGGTAAGAGAATGTCAAAAAAGGTTATTTATCTAGCAGGTGGTTGCTTTTGGGGAGTATCAGAGTACTTCTCACGTATAGATGGAGTGCTTTCAGCAGTTACTGGTTATGCAAACTCAGATGTAAAGTCTCCAGCTTATGAAGAGGTAAAGTCAGGCATTACCGGTGCTGCTGAAACTGTAGAGGTTACCTACGATTCAGATAAGGTAGCTCTAAAAACACTGTTACGTCAGTTCTTTAAGATAATCGATCCTGTGGCCTTAAATAAGCAGGGCGAGGATAGTGGTACTCAGTACAGAACCGGTATTTACTACTTCTATGATGATGACATTGCAACCATAGACGAAGTCTTTGCTGATGAGCAGAGAAAGTACGAGAAAAAGATAGTAACTGAAAAAGGCAGATTACGTAACTTCTACAACGCTGAGGATTACCATCAGGATTATTTAAAAAAGAATCCTCAAGGTTATTGCCATATCGATTTTTCCTCACTAAATGATCTTAAAGAGGATAAAAAGCTGTTTGTAGATCCTGATAAATATCAAGCACCTGACAGAGAAACTCTAAAGACCAAACTTTCAGCTCAAGCTTATGAAGTTACACAGCATGCAGCAACTGATCCTAAATTTAAAGGAGAGCACAATGACAATTTTAAGAAAGGTATTTACGTTGATCCTATTACAGGAGCCCCACTATTTGTCTCAACAGATAAATATGAATCCGGATGCGGTTGGCCTGCTTTTTCAAAGCCAATTGATGACACTGTCCTGTCACGGCATTTAGATACTTCTTTAAATCGTCAGAGAATTGAGGTTAGAAGTAAGACCAGTAATGCTCATTTAGGTCATGTCTTTACTGACGGTCCTAAAGAAACTGGTGGCTTACGTTATTGCATTAACAGTGCAGCTTTAAAGTTTATTCCATTTGAAGAGTTAGATGAAAAAGGTTACGGGGAGTTTAAAAAGTACGTAAAGTAAAGATTAGAAAACAGTTTGTAAAAATTCATTAAATAAGATTGCCATAAAACACGAGAGGCCCTAAAGTTATCCTTTAGAGCCTCTTCTTTAGCTTAAGATCTTAAGCTTACTTTGAATACTTCTCATCAACTAACTTGTGAAGTTCCTGTAGAGAGTGTACTGATGCGTACTCATCTGCACCTACAGCCTCGATACATGCAAATGCAGCATTTAAGGTTGTAGTGTAGTAGATGCCGTAACGTAAGCAGCTTCTACGTAATGAACGAGAGTCTTCAACAGACTGACGACCTTCTGTAGTGTTGATAACCCAGCTGTAACGACCTGACTTGATGAAATCAAGTAAGTTTGGTCTGCCTTCGTATACCTTGTTTACAAGTACGCAATCAAGACCTGCAGCCTTTAATACGTTACATGTACCCTTAGTACCTTCTAGCTTGAAGCCAGCTGCTACTAACAACTTACCTAAAGCAGGTAATCTATCCTGATCTGACTTCTTAATTGACAGTAAGATAGTACCACTTCTCTGTACAGGAGCTTTAGCAGCTAACTGTGACTTAGCATAAGCCTCAGGGAAGGTTGTAGCTGTACCCATAGTCTCACCTGTTGATCTCATTTCAGGTCCTAATAGAGGATCTGAACCTGGGAACTTGGCAAATGGTAATACTACTTCCTTTACTGAGTAATATGGAGGAATTACCTCATGGGTAACACCCTGCTCAGCTAAGGTCTTACCGGTCATTACACGAGCTGCAATCTTAGCTAATGGAAGACCAGTTGCCTTTGATACGAATGGAACAGTACGCGCAGCACGAGGGTTAACTTCGATTAAGTAAATCTTGTCCTCTCTGATTGCTAACTGTACGTTCATCAGACCTTTAACGTTCAGAGCTAAAGCTAATTCTTTAGAGATCTTAGTTAATCTTTCAATCTGATCCTGTGTTAAGTGGTATGGAGGTAATACGCAGCTTGCGTCACCTGAGTGAACACCACACTCTTCGATGTGCTCCATGATACCGCCGATAACAACATCCTTGCCGTCTGCTACAGCATCAACGTCGATCTCAGTTGCATGATCTAGGAACTTATCTAATAGAACTGGTGACTTGTTTGAAACTTTAACAGCTTCAGCGAAGTATCTCTTTAAGTCCTCTTCACCGTATACAACTTCCATTGCACGACCACCTAAAACGTATGATGGACGAACAACTAGAGGGTAACCGATGTCATTAGCTACAGAGATAGCCTGTGATAGAGAGGTTGCAGTACCGTTACGAGGCTGTAATAAGTTCAACTTGTTTACAACTTCCTGGAATAACTTACGATCCTCAGCTCTATCGATGTCATCAGGTGAGGTACCGATGATAGGTACACCTTCCTGCTCTAACTTCTTAGCTAATTTTAATGGGGTCTGACCACCGAACTGAACGATAACACCAACAGGTTTCTCGATTCTTGCAATCTCAAGAACATCTTCTAGAGTTACAGGCTCAAAGTACAGTCTGTCTGAGATGTCATAGTCAGTAGATACGGTCTCAGGGTTGCAGTTAACCATGATTGACTCATAGCCATCTTCACGTAATGCCATTGAAGCATGAACGCAACAGTAGTCGAACTCAATACCCTGACCAATTCTGTTAGGACCACCACCTAGAACAATAACTTTCTTTCTGTCAGTAGGTCTTGCTTCACATTCCTGCTCATAGGTTGAGTACATATAAGCAGTTGAAGTAGCAAACTCAGCAGCGCAAGTATCAACTCTCTTGTAGGTAGGGTAAACCTCGAATAGCCAGCGACGAGCGCGAACTTTATCTTCTGTGGTCTTTAACAGAGTAGCTAATCTTGCATCAGAGAAACCGCGAGCCTTTAAGTCGTGCATTTCGTCAGCATCGATTGACTTTAGTGTTCTGCCACTCAAAGACTGCTCAATGTCGATGATCTCTTTAATCTGGCTTAAGAACCAAGGATCGATCTTGGTGTAGTCAAATACTTCTTCAACGGTCATGCCGATACGGAAAGCATCGCCTAAGTACCAGATTCTGTGAGCACCGGCGCTCTCTAATTCATGAAGTAACTTCTGACGTGCATCAGGTTTCTTCATGTCTAAACGAGGATCAAAGCCTAACTTACCAGTCTCA
>SAMEA104315435__coassemble_2214_pt1 | contig 6784 bp, 5 predicted proteins | sample SAMEA104315435__metabat2_high_PE_027 | metagenome-assembled genome bin SAMEA104315435 (sample SAMEA104315435) | gut metagenome | biome: Monkey gut; feature: monkey-associated habitat; material: faeces | place: China | collected 2013 | reverse complement strand
CTGTGCAACCTTACAGTTCATGTCAACTTTCAGCAATTCCTAGAAAAAGAAAAACCAAAGCGTTTAATTGCTTCTACCTCTAAAGCACACCACTCACATGTTTCTTTTAAGTTTGAAGATGGTGACTATGTGATCTTCGGTAGAGAAAAAGAAGGACTGTCTGATGAGGTGTATAAGGTTATACCTAATGATCTGAGAATTAAGATCCCTATGGCACCAAACAGTCGCTGTCTTAACCTCTCAAACTCTGTTGCAGTTGTTGCCTATGAGGCATGGAGACAACTAGGATTTAAGGACGCATTAATTTAAAAAATTTAGCTATTTTTCTGTTATTATATCGGCCGTCAAAACTGCATTAAAAATAATAGAGTAAAGCTGTGCTAATAAACTCTGTATAAAACAAACTTTGCAGAGTTTTATTCAGCAATCTTTTTAAGGTAAAAGAGGATACTTCATTGCTAGATTTCTTAGTGGGATTTTTTGGTAGTTACGGCTATGCGGCCGTTTTTGCATGTCTTGTTTTATGCGGATTAGGCGTACCTGTACCAGAAGATATCACCTTAGTTTCAGGCGGTGTAATTTCAGGTCTTGATCTTGCTAATCCTCATATCATGTTAGTTGTAGGTCTCATTGGTGTACTATTTGGTGATAGCACCATGTTCCTAGCAGGCAGGATCTTTGGTTACCGTATTCAAAAGATTAAGACCTTCAGAAAGATTGTTACTCCTCAAAGATTCTCTCAAATTCAACGTAAATTTAAACAATATGGCTTAGGCTTACTGTTTGTAGCTCGTTTTCTTCCTGGTTTAAGATCCCCTATTTACCTAGTAGCCGGTATGAGCCATCGTATCTCATACGTAACCTTCATTATTATGGATGGTTTAGCAGCACTTATCTCTGTTCCTGTTTGGATCTATTTAGGATTCTTCTTTGCTGACAATCTTGATACCCTCATGACTTATGTTCACGATGTACAAAAAGCAATCTATTTAGTTTTAGGCTTATTAGTTATCGTGGTTGTATTTGTAATTCTAAAAAAGAAGTTCCACTCAAAAATGAATCAAGTTGCATCAGATACTGATGACAAGGACAACAAGATCTAAGCTAATAGGTTGACCTTTTAGTGAGGTCAATCATTCTCATCTTTTCTTCAAAAATGACAAAATATGTCAGTATCTTGCGGTTCTGCTGTTATAAATAATGTATATTTATAACTGAAAGATAAAAGAGCAGAGTCAAACCTAAAACACGATCGAATAATGAGCAACAAACAATTCTTAGAATTAGCTTACGGAAAGGATGATTTTACAAAATTAAGAGAACAGAATTGCTATTTTGTAGATAAAACTCCTTATCTAAAGCAAGTATTTGGTATTGATGCTTCAGATGTATTGTTGTTTACCCGTCCAAGACGTTTTGGTAAGACTCTGCTCATAAGCATGTTTGACTCATTTTTGAAAATCAATCCTGAAAAACCATTTGATAACTCAAAACAGCTAGAGCTCTTTAAAGGTACCAAAATCTTAGAAGACAAAGAGTTCTGTGATAAGTTCATGGGACAGTGTCCTGTTATTACCATTACTTAAAAAAAAGTAGACGGTACTAATTTTAAAGAGTTTTATGAGAGTTTTGCCTCAGCTGTATATGCTGTTGCTTTAAGATACAGCTATCTAAAGTATAGTGATAAATTAGATAAATCCGATAAAGAAGAGTTAGAACACTTAACTACAAAAAGTTTCTTACTTAAAATCGAAAATCAGCAAACTGTAAAAGATGCTTTAAGGACTATATCAGGACTCTTATATAAAGAATATGGAAGACGTGCCATTCTTTTAATAGATGAGTACGATGTACCACTAGCCGCAGCTTCATACCGAGATAGAGTAAACAAAGTTCTATATAAGAACAGACCTGACTTTGTGGCAGACTGCCATGAAAAGATGGTTACCTTTATGAAAGGCTTTTTTGATTTATTAAAAACCACTCCTGGTGACGAAGGGGCTATTAGTAAAGCTGTAATTACAGGATGTTTAAAGGTAGCTAAGAACAGCTTATTTACAGGTGTAAATAACTTTAATGTAAATACAGTTCTAGCTACAAATAAAGATTTAACAGGCATCATTGGTTTTACTAAAGAAGATACCTATAAGTTTTTAAAAGACTATGAACTAGAAAACTTCTCTGAAAAAGTTAAAGAGCATTATGACGGTTATAAATTCTGTGATAAAGAGATGTTCTGCCCATGGGATGTAGTCAATTTCATTGATGAGAACTATAAATACAACTTAAATGGTGAAACAGATTCAATTAGAACCAATAACTACTGGTTAGGAACTACCTCAGATAAATCCCTATATGATTACTTAGGATATTTAACTGACAGCGATAACAAAAAAATGCAGGACTTAGTTGATGGTAAGCCAATTAGCTTCAAGCTAAATGAATCCATGAACTATGATACTCTGTCAGAACATAATTCAAATGATTTCTGGTCACTACTCTTACATACAGGTTATCTGACTGTAGATTGGGAAAAGACAGATGATGTTGAGTTTTCTAAAGACGGTAAAATCAATAAAGAGGTCTTTGCAAGAATTCCTAATTTAGAAATCCTAGGTTGCTTTAACAATAATATAAAAGAAAGATTTTGCTCTGAATTTATAAAGCATAACTTACATAATAAGTTAGTTGATGCTTTGTCATGTGGCAATCAAAAAGAAATTTATGACGTCTTATTTGATATGCTACAAAAATATGTCTCAATCAGAGATACAGCAACTAAAGCCCCTTTAGAGAACTACTATCATGGCTTTTTAAACGGGATCTTCACAAGCTGCGAGAAACTTGTATCAGAATACCATTATAATTATGAGTCTGGTAATGGATATTCTGATATTACCTTTAAAGCTGAGCGTAATACCAAAGCTGTAATCATTGAGATAAAAGCTACATCTAATGAAGTTGATATGGATGAGCTTGCAGCTAAGGCTCTATCTCAGATTGAAGAGATGAACTACGCACAACCTTTTTTTAAACAATCAAAGATTACTGAGATCTACGCTTATGGCTTAGTATTTTGTAAAAAGGATTGTCTTGTGTTTTGCAAAAAGCTTAAATAGATAAGCATCTGATACCTTCCTTTACTATCTTTCAATCTGTCTTAAAAGGTATGATTGAATGTAGAATCAAATGTTTACTTAAGTGAACTTTCTTACATTCACTTAAGTTATTGTTTCAATTGTTATAAAATACCTCTCGGTTGGGCAACGAAAGTTGCCTTTGTTCGTTCACTTATTTGGAAACAATAATGGATGCTTTAACTCAAATAGTTGCAGACATCAACTCGATCCTTTGGGGACCATGGTGTCTGATCCCAGTACTGGTGGGCGCAGGTATCTTCTTTACCTTTAAGCTTCGCTTCGTGCAGATCCGTCAATTTGGACGCGCCGTAAAACACGTATTCGGTGGCCTGTCATTTAACGGTGAAAAAGCAGGTAACCACGGAATGACCTCCTTCCAGTCACTAGCAACCGCAATTGCTGCCCAAGTAGGAACAGGTAATCTTGCAGGTGTAGCTACAGCTATGGCAATGGGTGGTCCTGGTGCCATCTTCTGGATGTGGCTTGCAGCTTTCTTTGGTATGGCAACTATCTTTTCTGAAGCAATTTTAGCTCAGCTATATCGCTCAAAAGATTCTGAAGGTCATATCACAGGTGGTCCTTCTTACTACATTACCTACGGTTTAGGTAGTAAGTCACTTGCAACCATCTTCTCTGTTCTTATCATTATTGCCTTAGGTTTTATTGGCAATATGGTGCAAGCAAACTCAATTTCAACTGCATTTAATTCTGCATTTGAAATTCCAACTCAGGTTACAGGTCTTTTCATCATTCTATTAGCAGGTTTCATCTTCATTGGTGGTATCAAGCGTATTGCAGGTTTTGCTGAAAAGATGGTTCCTCTAATGGCTGGTGTCTATGTATTAGGCGCTATCTACATTATGCTCTGCTACGCAGGCGATATTCTGCCTACTTTCAAAGAGATCTTTGTTGGTGCATTTAATCCATCTGCTGCAACTGGTGGTGTAATCGGTGCTTCTGTAAAAGAAGCTATCCGTTACGGTGTTGCTCGTGGTCTGTTCTCTAACGAAGCTGGTATGGGTTCTACTCCACATGCTCATGCCATTGCTAGAGTAAAACACCCTGTTGAGCAAGGTTTAGCAGCTATCATTGGTCTATTCATTGATACCTTCATTGTGCTTACCGCAACAGCATTAGTTATTTTAGTAACAGGTTCTTTAGATGGTACTAAGACTGGTATTGAATTAACTCAGGCAGCATTCGTTAAAGGTATGGGTACTGCAGGCTCAGGCTTCGTAGCTTTATGTCTGTTCTTTGCTGCCTTTACAACCATCATCGGCTGGTACTTCTTTGCTGTACAGAATGTTAAATACCTCTTCGGTTACAAGGTAATTAACATTTTCTCAGTTATCGTACTCTGTTTCTTGATGACAGGATCTTTCTTAAAGGTAAACCTAGTTTGGGAATTAGCTGATATGTTCAACGGTTTAATGGTAATACCAAATATCATTGCTGTAATTGGCTTATACAAACTGGTTGTAAGAGCATTAGACGACTATGAAGGCAAGTTCCTTAACGGTGATAGGCCGCTGTTTGGAGCTTCTGAGCAGTTAACCGGTCGTATGGCAAAAATAAACACCCTACATAGAAGAAAGAAGCAACGTTCATAACTTAAAAAATTAAAAGAAACGTCTAAGTAAAAGGCCTCAAACTTTTGAAAGCTCGAGGCCTTTTTTATGGAACTTTATAAAAATCTTATGCTTTTACAGTATCTTTAGTATTCTCTAAGATCCACTCTCCGTTTGAGTTCTTTGAAATTAACATCAGTTCATGCTTTGCAATTAAACTTGAACGATGACCTACACTTAAGATTACAGATTCTTTTAATTCAGTTCTTAATAAGTCATAGGAAACAGATTCAATTCTCTCATCTAAAGCTGAGCTTGCCTCATCTAAGAATAAGATCTTAGGTTTGATTAGAAGGGCTCTGATAATAGCAATACGCTGTTGTTCACCTAAAGATAACATCAACGACCAGTTATCCTCTTTATCAAGATCTGATATTAGATAATCTAAAGATAACACATGCAAGTACTTCTCAATTCTGCCGTCTTTTACTCTCTCACCAGGATAAGAGATTGCATCTCTTAATGTGCCTAATGGTAAATATGGCTTTTGAGATAAGAATAAGGTGCTGTAATTTTCAGGTTCTAAGATCTCACCTTCAGCATGTGGCCAGATGCCTGCAATAGTTTTAATTAATGTAGACTTACCACAGCCTGATGGACCTCTGATTAAAAGACTTTGTCCGTCTTTTAATTCTAATGACAGATTGTTCCACAGCATCTTGCCTGTAGGAGTTCTTACAGTAAGAGAATTTAAGCTAAACTTACTGCCCTCTTTTTTAGGAGCAAGACATTCAATTTCATTGCTTGAATCCATGCTGTCAAAGAATAAAGCTAAACGATCGATCACTGATTTGTAGTTAGCCCATGTTGAGAATGAGCTGATAATGGTAGATAAAGAGTCCTGAACCTTACCAAAGGCAGAGCTAATCTGCATGATGCTACCTATGGTAATTACCTTAGCAAAATACATAGGAGCTGCAATTAGCATTGGGAAGATCACCGCAGTTTGAGCATAACCTAAGGTAAAGAAACCTAAAACCTTTTCTCTTTTAATTAAAGCAAAGTAGTTTTTAACTACCTCAGAGAATCTTTTTCTTAAAATTTTCTCCTCAGGATCCTGACCGTTATATAGAGAAATTGACTCTGAATTTTCTCTTACTCTGATTAAAGAGAAACGAAAATCAGCTTCATAACGCTGCTGACGGAAGTTTAACTTTACTAAAGGCTTACCAATGATGAAGGTTAAAATGGTACCAATAAACGCATAAGCTACTGCTAAATAGAGCATATAGCCATCAGGTAAATGCAGTTCATAACCATTCCACAATGTCATGGTTACGGCATGAGATAGATCCCAAAGCACTACGCCAAAGGTACCTAGCATTGCAAGATCAGATGCTGTACCTAAAAGTAAAGATACTGTAAGAGTTACAAAGTTGCCTAGATCCTCAGAAATACGCTGATCTGGGTTTTCTGTTTTTCTATCTTCTAATTGCATCTTATAAAAAGAATCACCATCTAAGTAATCATGCATTACTTTGCCTGTAAACCAGCGTCTCCAGCGGATACACAGCTGTGATCTTAAATAAGCGTTATAAACAGATACTACTACATGGATGGTAGCTAAGATAGCAAACATCATGAGCTGATATTTAAAGCCTGGTAAGTTGTATTCTTGTACTGTATCCCAGAAATCCTTATACCAGGTATTAAATACCTTTGCTAAATAAATTGCTCCAGAGGTTAAAACTACAATTAAAAGTAATAAAAACCATGAAAACAGACTGTCCTTTGATGACCAATAGAGCTTAATCATTTTTGCAGCTGATTTAACTGATACTTTTAAAGGCAGACTGTCTGAGCCATGATATTTGCTTCTCATTAGAGAAGCATCATTCTCATCCTTGAAGATAGAAATCTTAAACATAAGTTAATCCAAATATTTTTTAACGAGCTCTGCTACGCCATCTTCGTCATTTGTAAGAGTTACAACGTCAGCAACCTCTTTAACGATGTCAAAGCCATTTTTCATAGCAACGCCAAGTCCTACTGACTTAATCATAGCCAGATCATTTT
>SAMEA104315435__coassemble_1379_pt1 | contig 10265 bp, 7 predicted proteins | sample SAMEA104315435__metabat2_high_PE_027 | metagenome-assembled genome bin SAMEA104315435 (sample SAMEA104315435) | gut metagenome | biome: Monkey gut; feature: monkey-associated habitat; material: faeces | place: China | collected 2013 | reverse complement strand
TACTGCTTTGATGAATTCTATAAAAAGAAAGTATTCAGTACCTGGTCTGTAAATAGTTTCTTTCAAAGCATTATTGAAAATAAATTTGTAGATTTTGGAGAGTACTGGTACGACAACGGAGGACTACCATCAATCTTAGTTAACTATTTAAAGACCCATAAGTTAAATTCATTGGATTATGTAGAGAAAGATAAAACTATCACTATTAGAGTAAATGATTTTAAGAATCCAACGTCTTTAACCTCGATCAACCAGAATGTCTTAATGTGTCAGACGGGCTATTTAACATTACGCTCACCAGTATACTCAAAAGGTTTTATGACCTTAGGAATACCAAGCAGTGAAGTTTACAATGCACTGTTATCCTTAATGGCTCTAAATATCTTTGATGATACGAAACTTGAGAATGTTAATGAACAAATCCTTTCACAAAGTAAAGATGTTGGTGAAATCATAGAACTTTTCAATACTGTTCTAAATACAGTTTCATATGATAATTATCCAATCAGTTCTGAAGCTGTGGTTCAGCAATTACTCTATATGTACTTAAAAGGTATTTGTAACTCTGTCAGTGCAGAACTGCACTCATCAAAAGGTAGAGCTGATCTTGTAATAGAGTCTGATAACAGAAGGATAGTCTTTGAATTTAAGTATGCAAAGAATGAGATAGAAGCTAAGGTAAAGCTTAGTGAAGCCATTGAGCAGATTAAAACACGTGACTATGGCAATATTGTGCCTAAGAAAGCAGAGCTTTTAAGAATTGCAGCTGTGTTCAATGCTGATCCTAAGGTAAGAGCTTTTACTGAGTATCACGAAGTTTAAAGTTCTTTTAATTATTAACAGCTGCATCTCTTAACAAGATGCAGTTTGACAGAGCGCTTCTTTGTTCAAACTGCATTTTTAATGAAAACAATTATTAGTGACTATTACTTGTCATTATTAGGTCTAAATACCTTTACATTATGATAGCCCTTTTCTTTTAACTGCTTTGCCTGCATGGTACTCATCACGCCCTGATCACAGTAAAGAGCATAGGTCTTTAATTGATCCAGCTTGTTAAAGTCTGAGGCTGTTTTATAGAAAGGCATTAAGATAACTTCATTCTCAAAACCTGTTAACGGCTTCTTTTCAACATCATCAGGAGCTCTTACATCTAAGATCACATCTGATTTAGACAGTTCTGATACCACCTCGATCTCTGTTTTAAGCTTGGTAGTATCAGTTGGGATATCAGCAATATCAACAACCTTCATACTTTCGAAAGCTTTTTGTACAAGATCAGGATCCATCTTAGCCTCTTCCTCTTCAACAAAAGAAGCACTAGGACATACATTTGGATGATCTGAAATTACGCCACAGTACTCAGGCATGGACTCAGCAAAACCAATAGTACCAATCTTACGAGACATATCGATGATGTCCTGCTTATCAGCTGTAACTAATGGTCTTAATAGCAATACATCACATACATTATCAATATGAGTTAGATTGCGTAGGGTCTGGCTTGATACCTGACCTAATGATTCACCAGTAACTAAAGCTTCAGCATCAAAGTGTTTTGCAACCAATGAGCCTACTCTCATCATCATGCGCTTTAAGATCACTCCTCTAACTCCATGATGAGTTCTCTCTAAGATCTGCCCTACAATTGGCTCAAATGGAATAGTTACGAACTTAACGCGATGTGAAGATGCATAGCGATCCCAAATAAAGTAACTCTCCTGCTTTACTCCAATCTCATGAGCAGTACCGCCCATGTTAAAGAACAGGTAATTTACCCTGCAACCACGATGTAATACATCATAAGTTGAAACGCCACTATCAAAGCCTCCTGAGATTAAAGAGAAGACATCACCCTGAGAACCTACAGGATAGCCACCAATGCCTAGGTGCTTGTCACCTGACAAGTAAGCTACCTGATTTTCAATTTCAAGGTGGATTAAAACTTCAGGATCATCTAGGCATACACCTTTGTTAGGAAATGAGGCTTTGAATTTACCGCCGATGATCCTCTCTGCCTGCTGAGAGTTAAACTCATGATTGCCCTTTCTCTTTACTCTTACAGCAAAGGTCTTATTCTCAATTGAAGGACCTACAACGTCTTTAATTGAATCAAACAGAGAATCTAGTGTGGTAAATGGGTATTCATTTACTTCCATGAAAGAGTGAATGCCAGGAATTCTTGATAACTCATTGATGGCATCTTCTTTTGATACAGGCTTTTCCTCAGTTCCAAAGATAGCTACAACCTTATCCCACTGAGCATAGGCATTAACAGCGATGTTGTGGTGTTTGCAAACATTAACAATGTTCTGTCTAACTAATCTAATAAGACGGTTGCGAACTGGTTTACTCTTAATTGATATTTCTGGGAAAAGTCTAATAATAAATTTCATGGTGTGCTCCGAAAACAACAAAGGCTCCTGCACAAAGGAGCCTTATCTTTAACAAAATTTAATTACTCGTGAGAGTGTTTGTGACAGCAGTGATGTTCACCTTGCTCATGCTCATCATCATGGTGATGACCGTGACAGCAATGGTGCTCATGATCGTCGTCATGGTGATGGTGACAGCAGCAGTGCTCGTGATCATGATCTTCAGATGGACAGTGACCACCTACGTGAGCGTGACCGTGCTTAATCTCCTCAGGAGTTGCTTCACGTACATCTTCAACTACGATTAAGAAGTTTAAGATCTTACCTGCTAATGGATGATTACCATCAACAACTACAGTCTTGTCATTGATTTCCTTGATTACAACAGCCATAGGACCATGCTCTGAATCAGCCTCAAAAACATTGCCAACTGCAATTTCAAAATCACCAAACATTGCTCTGTCAATTGTCTGCACAAGATTCTTATCATATTCACCGTAAGAATCCTTTGGTTCTAACTGAATTGCAAACTCGTCACCTTTCTTGTGACCTTCCAAGGCTTTCTCCAGACCTCTGATTAAAAAGCCGTGACCGATAAGAGCAGTTACAGGCTCGTCAGGCTGAGTTCTGCCAACAACCTGACCATTAGTTTCAGTTACGGTATAGCTCAATGTTGCAACTGTATCTTTTGTAATATTCATATTATCTTGCCCTCATAAAAACCGGTTAGATTTTAGCAGAAAAAAAATAAAATTATCTTTGAGAGATATTTCTTACGATAGGTGTGAATCCTGAAGGTGCCAGCTGTCCGTCGTTTGTATCAGTATCTCTTGTGATAGAAAACTTTTTTAAAGCCCTGTCTAGCGCTTCTGTACATGAAGAGTCAACCTTTCCTTCTGCATTTAAAGCTGTTACAGTGCCATCACTGTCAGTTTCGAAAACCCTGCAGCTGTCTGTATTACTGTCTGTAGCATTAAACATTAAAGTAAAACCATCTGTTGCAGTATCCAGGTTCATGGAAAAATATGGTTTTGCCTGTTCACTCAGCGTTACTGTACAGTTGTCATAACTTCTGTCAAAAGCACCACAGGTCTGCATATATTTTGTAGCCTGATAGACTTCCTTTAAAGCTATGGTTCTGATTTCATCTGCTGATAAAGAATCATCAGCCACGACATCAGAAGATGCACTCTGAGAATCTTCTGATGCCTGAGTTAAAGACTCTGCCTTAGAGTTACTTCCAGATGCTCCGTCCATCACACAACCGCCGATAAGGCAACCTAGAGCAATAACAAGACAGGTAACTCTAAAATAGCTTAAGGATCCATCTGCATTAAAAATAGGATTAAACATTTTAACCTACAGGCCTCTGTTTTTATTTACTATCTGTGTTCTTTCAGAATCTCATCTGCACAGTCTATCTGTTTTTGTTTGAGTATGGAACGGCATACATAGCCTTCACCATATCTCGAAGGTGCTCAGGATAAGAATTTAACCTCTCAGAAAACTTCTGTCTGTCAGTTTCACTTACATTCTCAGCGTGGCCTGCACTTATTAAAGCAGTAGGATATAACTCATAGTTTTTCCACACAAAGTTATCAATGATTGCCGACAGCTCTTCAGGAGTTTCAAAACCACCTTTGATAGGATCACCTGCTACCAGCTTTACATGACCTTTATAGCCACGAATACCACGGGTGATGGTTTCAATATCCTCAAACTCGTCTTTATGATACTCGCCATTCTTCTCTTTTTCATAAAGCTCATTTGCTTTGGCAAGATCATTAGGATCATATTCATATGTAATGGATACAGGAACAATGTTCAGAGAACTCATGTATTCTGAGAATGACTGCTTTTTCTGACGACCGTATAAAGAAATCATCTTTAATACAGCATCTTCAGTCTTGTCATTGCCGTCTTTGGCTCTTCCCTCTCTCTGGGCAATCCAGATTGATTTGTTCTCCTCAATGGAAAGGCCAATGTAATTTGATAGATGAGTTAAAGCCTTTAATTTTTCACGTGGGGCTTCAATTGATCTTTTAACAATAAAACTTCTGTTCAATCTCATTAGTGAGGTTGCTACAGGCAGTCTTAACAAGTTGTCGCCAATGGCGATTCTTACAGTATCACGTCCTGACTTGAACAGGGCATAATCAATGAAGGCAGGATCAAGAGAAATATCTCTGTGATTTGAAATAAAGAGATAACCTTTTCCTTTTTCAAGTTTGTCAAATCCGACCAACTCAAGACCGTCAGTTGTGGTTTCAACCATCTTCTTTACAAAGTTGGCCACAATAACCTGAAAATCTTTGATAGTTTTGATTTGTGAGATCTTTTTCTTTAAAAGGATCTTTACAAAAGGCTTTAAGATAAAACCAAGCTTTTTATAAATAACCGGAAAACGGAACTTTAAAATACTGCTGATGACCATTTCATCAGAAATGATCTTGTTTAGCTCTGACTCAACCTCATCATCACGACATGGTCTGATATCGTCAAAAATCTTATCATAAGTAGTTATTTTTTTATCTTCTGTATTAGTAACCATAAGATGTATTTTGCCTGTTGCTTAATATAATTGTCCGCTATTTTATCAAAGAATTGCACAGATTTTTAATTCATATCCACATTAGGTACGTGTTTGAACAGGAATTATAAAAAAAAATGAACCAGACTTATAAAAATTGAGCCTTCAAACAGCCTTTTACAGATAAGTTAACAGTCATCAGAATAAAAAAAGAGAACCTGTGTAATAAAAAAGTAAAAGTTTCTTAACAAAGCATATAGCACAGAAAATTGCGAGTTAAAAAAGTTACATAATGTATAATAAACAGAAAGACAGTTATAACAGGATCACAAGATGAGCTATAAACATTTTCTGCCATTACCCTACGGTAAAAACGGATATGAAGAAATACGTAATGGTGGCTGTTACTATGTGGACAAGACTCCATATATAAAAACTCTTATTGATACTGACAAGTCAGCTGTCATGTTGTTTACAAGACCAAGACGCTTTGGTAAAACTGTCTTTATGAGTACGCTCAACTCATTTTTAAAGATAAACAAAGAAAATCCTTCTGACACCTCAGAACAGCTAAGACTTTTTCAAGGAACGCAAATATTAAAAGACACAGAGTTCTGTGAAAAGTACCTGGGTAAATATCCTGTTATCTTTATCACTTTAAAGAGTGTTGATGGAGATAACTTTGAAGACGCCTATAAGATGTTTGCCATAGTCGTATCAAAAGTTGCTTCTGAATATGAATATCTTTTAGAAAGTCCTAGGTTAAATGATTCAGATAAGGATAAATTAAAAAAAATCACAGATGAAAGCTTTTTAATGAAACTTGAAAACTCAGCAATACTTAAGACTTCATTAAATACCCTGTCAGCTCTTTTATATAAGGAATACGGTAAACTCCCTGTCCTGCTCATAGATGAATATGATGTACCTTTAGCCAAGGCCTCATATCACGATTTACTCAAATATAAGACATACGACGGAAAAATTGATGCTAACAATACCTACCATTCAAGAATGGTAACTTTAATGTCAGGCTTCTTAGGTATTCTAAAAGATGAGAACACTCTTACCAAGACAGTAATGACTGGATGTTTGAAGGTAGCTAAAAACAGTATCTTTACAGGTGTTAACAATCTTAAAGTAAATACAGTAATCTCCAGTAATATGGATTTGACAGGCATCATAGGTTTTACCAAGGATGAGACCTCAAAGGCATTAAAAGATTATGAGATGGGTGAATATGCTCAGGTTGTTAAAGATAACTATGACGGTTACAGGTTCTGTGATAAAGAGATGTTCTGTCCATGGGATGTTATAAATTTCATTGATGAGAACTATATAAATAATTTAAACGGTCACAAAGAGCTTGTTCATGCTAATAATTACTGGGCAAACACTACTTCAAGCTCTGCTGTCTATGAATATTTAGGATATCTTACAGATAAAGATACTCAGAAGATGCAGGACTTAATTGACGGTAAGTCAGTAAGTTTCAGTCTCAATGATTCCATGAACTATGACAGTCTGTCTGAGCACAACCCTGATGACTTCTGGTCACTGCTTCTGCATACAGGTTATTTAACCTTGGACTGGGATAAGACAACAGAAGAGCTCAAAAAAGACAGTCAAGCTCATAAAGTGTTCTTTGCAAGAATTCCAAACCAGGAAATCTTAAAATGTTTTATCAGCAATATTCAGAACAGATTTAATAAAGAGACAGCACCTGCATCTGTTGCAGAATCTCTTGCAAACTGTCTTTTTAAAGGTGATGCTGATACAGCATCAGACACTATCTTTAACCTTCTGCAGAACTATATTTCAATTAGAGACAGTGCTACAAAGGCTCCTCATGAGAACTACTATCACGGTTTTCTAAACGGTCTCTTTTCTAACTGCTCTAAGGAATTCTTTTCTGAATACCGCTCCAATTCTGAATCAGGCGACGGCTATGCTGACATTATCTTTAAGAGTAACCGAGGCGGGAAAGTTGCCATCATTGAGATAAAATCATGTTCAGGTTCTGAGAGTAAAAAAGCAAAAGCCAGAGAGGCTGTAGCTCAGATAGAAGAGAAGAATTACGCAAAACCATATCTTAATAATGAGGATATATCTTCAGTTTATGCATATGGAATTTCATTTGATAAAAAGGACTGTGAGGTTCTTTGTAAGAAGATAAGGTAATATTTCCTCTAAGTCATGGTTACAGGTTGCTCTTTTTAGATTGATTAAAAGAGCAACCTGCAATTTTCTGTATCATATTTGCAATGCCAGGATCTTTGCGCGCTCATTGCTTGTAAAAGTATTTTTCTATTTAACTTTACGATTTAAGTTTATGAACTGCTATCATGATGGTTAGATCTGCGCTTAATGAATGCCTTTTAAAACTTTATATTCAGATTCTGCAAATGTATCAGTCATTCCTGAAATATAATCTACAAGCAGTCTTATTCTTAAATACATTTCAGAGAATACAGCCTTATCCCTGTTCTTAAGGTAATACTCCTTATGTCTTCTGGAAATCCTTGAGGCTATACGTTTACAGAAGGGATTGCCACCTGTTCCAGACAGCTCTTTTGCAAAGTCATCCTCATTTTCAAACAGAAGATACTCGTAGGATTCAAATAGACCTCTAATATAACTTGCTCCTGACAGATCTAAAGTCTGAACTTCAAAATGGTTGTATACAGCCTGATATTCAAAGTTCTTCAACATTTTTAATGCAGTTACACCTGGATAGTTGCCATAAGAGAAATCAGGTTCACCTGTTTCTATAAACTGTTCAAGATCCTGACTTATGGCTGTGGCTATGTCATTTATGTAAAAGTTTGAAATGACATCACGTAAATAAAACAGAGCTTCTGTTTTATTTACTAAAAATCTTTTTTCGATTTCATTAACATCGAGATATTTTGACAGTTCTGACAGCTCAGGATAATTATCAAGTTCACGGCAGAGTTTTAAAATTACATATCTGTCAATAAGGCCTCTGTCAAACGCATCCTCCAGATCTGCAAGAACATAAGCAAGATCATCAGCATACTCTATGATAGTTGCAAACGGATGACGTGTATCACGATGACACTCTTCCCTTATCGCATCAAGAAGAACTTTCTCTGATAAAAAAACTCCTGCATTGGCATATGACCATGAGTAAAAGTCCCCCTGTATTCCGTTACCGGCTTCACCTTTACCCTGACCTAACAACAGTTCCTTGATGGTATACGGAACTTTGATCACAGAGGCGTACTGACTTAAAGTAAGATTAAGATCCTGAATTGAAAATGCCAGTCTCAGCCCCTGAGCATTGCCGTTAAAGGTCAAAAGATCATCTTTTTCCACCATGGCAATTTCAGAACTTATATGACGATTCTCAACTGTCTTTTTAAGCCACTCTCTGATTAACGATTCACCAAAGTGTCCAAAAGGTGGATTTCCCAAATCATGCATCAATGATGCTGTATAAAGACAGCTTGTCATTGGTCGCAGTATCGGCACAAAATCAGCCTGAGAGCTTTTTTTTGCTATAGCAAAAGAGATAAGTCTTGTGTACTGGGCCACTTCCAGAGAATGTGTAAGTCTGTTTCTTGAGGCAGCTTTCACATCTAAAGGGAAAACCTGTGTTTTCTGCTGCAGTCTGCGCAAAGGTGCACACATTGAAAACTTTAAGCGGTCCTGCTCAACACCAAAATCATCAGAGTCTGACAAATAAAAGGATGAGAGGCCAAATGATAACTGCCCATCAGATAAGAAATCGCCCCTTAGGCGCTTGGCGCAAAAGAGGCGGGAAGATAATTCATTATTATTCATCTATGTTCACTATAGTATGAATGTAAAGCCAACTGGGTAAAGAGTCATTATGACAGCTTTACACTAGTATGAAGGCATTGCCACAGGAGCCTTGTAACTGTCAAAATTCTCAAAGAGCTCAGGCTCTGTCTGTCTTAATTTAGCCAGCATAGATCTTGTAACCAGAGTTACGCCACCTTCAGAACGGTAGAATCTCTTTGCATCAAGAACAGGATCTTCTCCAATGATCATGCCTCGAGGGATCTCACAACCACGATCCATTACCACCTTTGTCAGACGGCATGCTCTGTGAATAATACAGAAAGGCATGATCACAGACTCTGACAGGAAGCAGTTTGAATGAACACGACATGAATTAAACAGCAGTGTTTGGTTAATTGATGAACCTGAAATAATGCAGCCAGCTGATGTTACAGAGTTTCTTAAAATAGTGGAGGTACCACTGATATCCTGAACCATTTTAGCTGGAGGCAACTGGATCTGATTTGTCCAGATAGGCCAGTTAAAGTCATAAATATCAAGTTGAGGCTCAATGGAAGCTATATCCATATTTGCTTCCCAATAGGCGTCGATGGTTCCTACATCTCTCCAGTAAACAATATCTTTGTTACCACGGTTTCGGATACATGACTTTGAGAAATCATGAGCATGAACCTGATGCTGCTGAACTAAAGCTGGAATAATATCCATACCAAAGTCACGGTGTGAACCTTTAGTCTGCGCATCTTTTTGTAAAACGTCATATAAGAAATCTGCATCAAATACATAAATACCCATTGAAGCTAAGCTCATATATGGGTTATCAGGCATAGTTGGAGGATCAGCAGGTTTTTCAACGAAATCTGTTACTAAATTGTCACTGTTGACATTCATGACACCAAAGCCTTTAGCCTGCTCTTTTGGTACAGGAATACATGCAACAGTTAATGGACCGCCCATCTTGATATGATCAAGAATTAAGGTTGAGTAATCCATCTTATAGATATGATCACCTGCCAAAATCAAAACATACTTTGGCTTGTGATCTTTGATAATATCGATGTTCTGGTAAATAGCATCGGCAGTACCCTGATACCAGTGCTCTTCATCCATTCTCTGAGAGGCTGGAAGGAAATCAATGTACTCATTCATCTGATTCCTGAAGAATGACCATCCTGCCTGTAAATGACGTAAAAGACTGTGAGATTTGTACTGAGTTACAACACCAATACCCTTAATACCAGAGTTAACACAGTTAGACAGTGCAAAATCAATAATTCTGAACTTACCTCCAAAATAAACTGAAGGTTTGGCTCTTGTATCTGTTAAAGCTTTTAATCTACTGCCTCTACCACCTGCTAAAACCAGGGCCATGGTCTGTCTGACGACGTCACGAGCACTTTCCATTAGCTCCTCCCACATGACTAAAAATCTAATTTAACGTTTTGATTTTTATTTTAGTTTGTAAGAGTTAATTTTTATAGATGCCTAAATCATTTTTGGGATCTAATCGGTGATATTTAAAGCATAATCAATGCATTACGTGATCATGGGCACATATATAATCTGCAATC
>SAMEA104315435__coassemble_1304_pt1 | contig 10923 bp, 8 predicted proteins | sample SAMEA104315435__metabat2_high_PE_027 | metagenome-assembled genome bin SAMEA104315435 (sample SAMEA104315435) | gut metagenome | biome: Monkey gut; feature: monkey-associated habitat; material: faeces | place: China | collected 2013 | reverse complement strand
TGCAAGTTTTAAAGCCGTCTCATTAGCTTCAGCACCTGAGTTTACAAAGAAGACTTTGTCATAACCTGTAAGAGAGGTTAACTTCTTGGCTAATGACAGTGTGTACTCGTTGCAGAAGATATTACTTACATGAATTAAGTTCTTGCAGGTCTTTTTAATTACCTTCTGAACTCCATCTGGAGTATGACCTAAACAGTTAACAGCAATACCTGAGGTTAAATCAACGTACTTGTTACCTTCATTATCAAAAACATATGAACCATGAGCCTTCTTAATAACCATGTTCATTGGGGTGTAACAAGGGAACATTACCTCGTCAAAAGTTTTTCTGGTGATTTTCATATTAGTTGTGATCCTTTACATTATAGATATATGCCACTTCATCGCACATTTCACGCTTTGGACAGTTTTCGCAGTCTTTTAAAATCTTCTCAGGCAGAGCTTCAATAACTGTTTTCTGGAAGCCTACTTTTGAGAAGAATTCAGGACTTCTTGTAAGTACCAAGACTCTTTGAATGAACATCTTAGAGGCTCTCTTTAAGAGGTAGTTTACAATGGCCCTGCCCTGTCCCTGTCGCTGAATTACAGGTGATACACCTAATGAGCGTATTTCAGCTAAACCTGAGTCATAAACATATAAACAGGCACAGCCTACAACCTTCTCATTCTTGACGCAGACAGCAAAGGTCTGAATACCACGGATAATGTCATTCCTTTTGCGAGGAAGGTTCTGTCCCTGTTTTGCCCAGTACTCAATCATATCCATAAGAGAGTCAACATCAGCTAAGGTTGCCTGTCTTACAGTAAAGTTTGCTTTTTCCTGTTTTAAGAACACCTGATTTACAGTAACTAATGCTTCATTAACCTTAGTCAGATCCTCTTTTGACATTAACTTCTTGTCATAAAGATCAACAACCTTGTCATAAAGCTCTTCTAATGTGTTCTGTTTGATTTCATCTAATAATACAAATGATGATGAATTCTGATTTATAGGTGGCATATAGATGTGTCTCCACGATTTTATGTATATCGACTTTGCCTAAAAAATATATAAATGCCTGTTAATAGTTTTACTATGCTTTAAAGCCCACAGTACATATTAAGATTTCTTATTTTTAAATCTGACAATGTTTGTTTATAAAAGTTTGTTTATAAAAGTTATTTTCTAAAACATTGTCTTTTATGTACTGCAAATGCTATTAGACATTGAATACTGTGCCAAGCCGAGACCGGGAGATTAGATTTTTCGCAAGATTTGGATCTTTGAATGAGGCAATGTATACAGGCTTTTTGATAAGCTTGGTTGCATCAATTGCACTCTTTACTTTAACTGTCATGCCACCTGAGATAGTGCCATCTGCAATTAAAGCATTAACTTTATTTTCATCAAGCTCGTCAATGAGCTTGCCTTCTTTATCAAGGACACCTGGTACATCTGAAATGTAATACAGTGGAGCATTTAATACTCTTGCAATAGCAAGTGCTGCATCATCTGCATTTACATTGTACAGATCACCGTTATCATCATGTGCAAGTGATGCAATGATTGGTGTATATCCGTTTTCAAGAAGTAAAGTAAGGTACTTCTTATCATTAGGTTCAACGGCGCCTACCATGCCTAAATCCTTTGATAACTGTCTTACAGTGATGATCTTACCATCACTTGCTAACATACCTAAAGCATTCAGACCGTTTTTAATAGCTAATGCCTGTAAACCTTTGTTGCACATACCAGCTAATGCTGCGCTGATATATGGCATCTGTTCACGAGGACTTACTCTTAAACCGTTCTTCTTTTTAACCTCAAGATTTAAAGCTTTAAACAAAGCATCAACCTCAACGCCACCTCCATGAACAACTACTAATTTCTGTCCACGGCAGGCAGTGAAAAGTTTAGACAGTTCTTCAACACCGCCTAATGCTTTGCCACTTAACTTTACAACTACTGCGTTATCTAACATATGAGGTACAAACTATTCCTAAAATAGCCTTAAACTGTGATTCCGCCTGAATATGCAGTGCGTAGATTGATTATACATACGCTTTAATTTAATTTTCAAGAAAAGATTGGATTGAGTTGAAAATCACTGATTTGGTGCTAAGAATGGATAGGTGGCTATAGCGTGATATTGGGATTAGCTATTGAGCAACTCTGCTGAAAAGCGCAACAAGAATTGGCTATCGAAAATGCTACAGGAATTGGTTATTGGAAGACTCTACTGAAAACACGTCACAAGAATTAGGTATCGAGTCTAGTTGAGAATTGGTTATTGAGCTTAAATTCAAGAGAAGAAATTGCGATTGGTTATTAAGGCGGTAACTGTAGGAAGCTTTAATTGCTTTTGGATATTAAGGCTCTCTTTACAAGACTCTGTAATTGATTTGTACTATTGAAATTTATCTTGTATTTGTAGAGTGCATTTTGAGCTTGTTTTAAACTTGTTGCACTATGATTTTAAGTTGTTCTCAATAAAGTTAACAAACAAGTCTTTAAACTCACTTTCCTAGCCTTTGAAGTTATGATCTGCCCCTTCTACTATCTTAAGGTTAATTGATGACTGAGATTTTACGTTATCAAGTAATGGTAGAAATCTGTAGGTAGGATCTTTTGATCCGAATACAAAGTCAAAGGAAGCATCTTTCTTAGCTTAAAGAGATCTTTTTATCTTTGGTAATGAAATTGTAAAAGGTGGATTTATAAATAGTAGCTTTTGAAGATCGTAAATTTCAGATTATTGCTCAACAGCAGCTACAGCACCTGATGAAACACCTGCAAATAAAACTTGATAGTGGGTATTCATTGCTTTGAAGACAGACTGTAGCTCATCTTTAAGAGCTATCTTAGAGGAGAGCTTGTTTGATAATACTGTAACGGTAAGACCATAATTTTGATTTATGGTTCAAATAAAACTAGAATAAGAATTTTTATAAATTTATATCTGTTATGAAATTGCAGACATTTTCTTAGTCTTGAGATGTAATAAAACTTAAATTGGAAAATCAGTAAGCTAAGTTCATGTGTGACCATATCGAGGATTTAACCATGAAAACTATGATCAAGTATAGAGGAGGAAAAACAAGAGAAATTCCCCTTTTTGAAAAATATTTTCCCGACAATTGGGACACTTATTTTGAGCCTTTTTTTGGCGGTGGAGCTGTATTTTTCTATTTAGAACCATCGAAATCCATATTGAATGATGTAAATTCTCGCTTGGCAAATTTCTATATTGAAGTAAGAGATAAATTTGATCTCGTACATAAACAGCTTTCATATCTTCAATCTGTATACAAAAATAACCAAATTACATTCATGGAGGCTAAAGAAAAAAATCCAATAGATAGGATCATTAACCCAAATGAAAATTTGTACTACAGATTGAGAGATATGTTTAACCATAAAACTAAATCAGAATACCTTGATTCAGTTCTGTACTATTTTATTAACAAAACTGCTTATTCAGGAATGATTAGATATAATAAAAATGGTGAATATAATGTACCTTTTGGACATTATAAAAACTTTAATACAGATTTAGTTTCTGAACCTCACAGCAATTTATTAAAAAAATCTTCATTTTTAAATGGAGACTATAAAAATTCTTTTGATCTAGCATCGTCTGATGATTTTATGTTTTTAGATCCTCCATATGATTGCACTTTCAACGATTATGGAAACTATATTAGTTCTGATGATGGATTTAACGAACTTGAACATCGAAGATTAGCTTCAGATTTTAAAAATTTAAGTTGTAAAACACTAATGATCATAGGAAAAACAAAACTTACAGAAGAGCTATACAGTAAATATATAAAAGAAGAATATGACAAAACATACTCCGTAAATATTCGAAATAGGTTTAAATCATTATCAAAACACTTGATTGTTTCAAACTACTAAGGTTAATAGCATGGCAACGATTGAATCTAGAACTTTGTTTTTCTTTACATCGCCAAGATCTCCTTACAAGCTTATCCCTGAAATAAAACTACTTATTGATGAATTGAAAGGAGAGAAATGGAACAAACAGACTCAAATTAAATTTGCGGATTTGCTTCAAAGAAATAATAATTTTAACAATGTAGGTAAAGCAAAAGATCCTGCTTTTACAGCTAGGGATCGAATAACAAGAGCACCAAAAGCTTTAGGATTTGTGGATTTAAAACCAACAATACAACTTACTGAAGCTGGTTCATTATTTCTTGACGAAGAAACTAGGGACGAAGCTTTTCTTCGGCAAATTCTAAAATTTCAATTGCCATCGCCTTATCACAGAGAATCAAAAAAAATATCTCATACTTTTTGCGTAAAGCCATATCTTGAAATTTTTAGACTCATCGAAGAATTAGAGCAAATTTCATTTGATGAGCTTAGATTATTTGGAATGCAATTAACATCATACAAGAAGTTTAATCTTGTCAAAGATAAGATATTAAAATTTAGAGAAGATAAAAAAAATTCAACTAGTAAATATAGTGATTTTTACGATGAATATATGAAAAATGAACTTATTGAAATCTATAAAAAAGAAATAACAAGTGGAGATACAAAAACAAGAGAGTCAGCAAGCACAAATTTAAGTAAATTCATAAACACAAAGATTAGTAATTTAAGAGATTATGCGGATGCTTGTGTTAGAGCGCTTAATGCAACAGGATATATTTCGATTAGTCAAAAGGGAAAAACTATTTCTATTTATAAAAATAAACTAGATGATGTTAGATACTTTTTAAAGAACACTGAAAGGAATCCAATTTTTGTAGACAACGAAATTAAATACAAAGAATATTTATTTAATGCTTCTATTCCAAAACTTTCAACTGATAATAGAAAATTACTTGAAAGAAAATTACTTGACAAAGGAATTATGTCTGAATTCCAAGTTCAATCTGAAAGTTTATCCTCTCTGAAGAAAGCACTACGCATTTTCGAAAAAAATAGAAAACTTGAAATCATAAAGGAACAAACAAAAGAACTAAAAACATTTAAAGAGTATAACGATGTACTTGAGGTTTTTGATGATATTCAAAATAAAAATTTTTTTGATGTTCCGCTGATGTTTGAATGGAATACTTGGAGGGCAATGACTATGCTCGATGGTGGTGATATAAAAGCTAATCTTAACTTTGATGGAGAAGGAAAACCTTTATCTACAGCGCCAGGAAATCAAGCTGACATTATATGTGACTATGAAGGCTTCTCTTTGGCTGTTGAGGTGACAATGTCTGGAGGCAACAAACAGTACGAGATGGAAGGAGAACCTGTTGCAAGACACCTTGCAAAGCTAAAAAAAGAAAAAGGTAAAGCTTATTGTTTATTTATCGCTCCAAAAATAAACGAAGCAAGTATAGCTCATTTTTATCTACTCTATAAAGAAAACATTAATTACTATGGAGGTACATCAACTATTCTGCCACTCAAACTAGATACTTTTAAAGACATGCTCATCGCTACATCAAAAGTAAAGTACGTTCCAAATTCTTCTCAAATTGAAAAATTATGTAAACTTTCACAAAAATTGGCAAACTCATGTTCAAGTGAGGTTGAGTGGTTTTCGAAACTTCAGGAACAAGCAAGAAATTGGCTGACAATACAAAACTAGAATTATCTAATTCTTTTTACTTAAAGGGTTAATGTGTGTATTCACCTGTTCTAACCTTTTAAGTTTCATAATCTGTGATCTTAATCTGTAATCTAAAAACCGCTTATATTTAGAAAGTTTGCCCTCTTTATTTTGATGTAAAATTCTGTTGACTGATTTAAAAGTGGCTCGCTTATAGAGTTAGGTTTGGTAATAGTTTGAGTAGTAAGATCTTAGTAGCATCTTACTGTTAGTCTACTTACCTATTTGACTATTTACCTATACAAAATGACTTTAGACATTCTTATTTTCTAGTCAAGATTAGCTTACTCTGATAAGATCGCGCCTTTGTGCTTTTAAAGCAGTTATAAGATGCTGTATGAATACAGCTACTCTACAACCTTACCTAAAAGACAACTTTATGAATAACACAGACAATACTATTGAAACTCCCCTTGTGCTCAATAAAAAGAAGATGCTGATCTTAGCAGTTCAGCATATGTTTGCTATGTTCGGTGCTACTATCTTAGTGCCAATCCTAGTTATGGGCTTTTTTAAAGATGCTACAGGTGAGGAATTAACCTCTGGACTTACAGTTTCTGTTACTTTATTCTGCGCAGGTGCCGGTACTTTAATCTTCCACCTATGCACTAAGTTACAGGTTCCTGCCTTTTTAGGATCATCATTTGCTTTCTTAGGTGGTTTCTATACTATTGCAAACTTTAACACAGGCATGTATGCAACCATGAGTGTTAATGATAAAGCCGCCTATGCCTGTGGTGGTGTGGTTGTCGCAGGTTTAGTTTATCTTGTGATGGCAACTATTATTAAATTAGTAGGTATTGCCAAAGTCATGAGATTCCTACCTCCTGTTGTTACAGGACCAATGATTGTTTGTATTGGTCTGTCATTAGCTCCTGTTGCTATTTCAAATTCTGCTGTTAACTGGCCATTAGCCTTAGCTGCAATTCTAACCGTTATCGTATTTAATATTTGGGGACGAGGCATGTTAAAGCTCATCCCAATTTTAATGGGCGTGGTATTACTCTACATCGTAGCCTTAATCTTGGATATAGCAGGCTTTACTAATACTGATGGCTCAGCAATTATTAACTATGCCTCAATATCTAGTGCTTCATGGGTAGGTTTGCCACCTTTCCAGATGTGCAAGTTTGATTTAACCGCTATCTTAGTTATGGCTCCAATTGCAGCTGCTACCATGATGGAGCACATCGGTGATATGTCAGCAATCTCTGCAACCGTGGGTAAGAACTTTATTGCAAAGCCTGGTCTTAACAGAACCTTATTAGGTGATGGTTTAGCTACAGCCTTCGCAGGCTTCATCGGCGGTCCTGCTAATACTACCTATGGTGAGAACATCGGTGTTTTAGCAATGTCAAAAGTTTATGAGCCTAAGGTTGTAAGAATGGCAGCATTACTAGCTATTATCTTATCTGTAGTACCTAAGTTCTCAGCTATCATTTCAACCATGCCAACAGCTATCATCGGAGGTATTTCCTTTATCCTCTACGGTATGATTTCAGCTATTGGTGTAAGAAACATTGTTGAGAATAAAGTTGATCTCTCAAAGTCACGTAATCTAATTATTGCAGCTGTGATCTTCGTGTCAGGCTTAGGCTTTAAAGACGGTTTAACCTTCTCTGTTTTTGGTACATCAGTTACCTTAACCTCACTTGCTATTGCTGCAATTGCAGGTATCGTTTTAAATGCAGTATTACCTGGTAACAAATACGTTTTCGATGAGAACGCCATTGAAAACGAGATCCACCACAAGGCTTAGCCTTGTAAGTTAAAAGAACAGACAGTGTCTGTTCTTTTATTGAATGTTATTTTTACTGATGTTATTTTGGTAGAAAGTTATTTTTATTGAGAGTTATCTTGGTAGAGGATCACTTTTATAGAAAGCTACTTTTAGATAACTGACTTTTAAAACAGTTTTCTTTACAGATAAAGGCATAGATAAATTTTAAAATTTAGTAGATTGAAAAAAGGATAAATAGAATGGATTTTACAAAACAGCCTAACATTACAATCTTCAAGCACCCTCTTATCAAGCACAAGATCTCTTTATTAAGAGATAAAGAGGCTTCTACTAACAAGTTCCGTACTTTAATTGAAGAAATTGCAATGCTAGAAGCATATGAAGCTTTAAGCGATTTACCTTTAAAAGAAGTTGAAGTTGAGACCCCTCTTGAGAAGTGCAAGACTCCAATGTTAGATGGTTTAAAGCTTGCTATTATCCCTGTTCTAAGAGCAGGTTTAGGTATGGTACCAGGTCTTGATGCTTTAGTACCTTCAGCTAGAATCGGTCACATTGGTATGTACCGTGATGAGGTAACTCACAAACCAGTTCCTTACTACTGCAAGTTACCACAGAACCTTGAAGAGAGAACCTGTGTGATCTTAGATCCTATGTTAGCAACTGGTGGTTCAGCTGTTGATGCTGTAGATATGATTAAAGAAAAAGGGGGCAAAAAGATTAAGTTCTTATGCATCATTGCAGCTCCTGAAGGTTTAGAAAAACTTGCAACAGCTCACCCTGATGTTCAGATCTACGTAGGTCAGTTAGACCGTGAGTTAAATAAAGATGCTTACATCTGCCCTGGTCTTGGTGATGCTGGTGACAGAATCTTTGGTACCAAGTAAGACGCACTCTTGTAGAGTAAATTTTAAGATTTGATCTGGCTACCTTATATATAGCTTGATATGGCTTAATCTTACGAGATTTAATTAACTCTAAAGATTAGGTAAAAATCTGAGAGTGAAATAAATTCCGTGTAACCCCAATTAAGTCTGAAATCATTTTACGACTTAATTGGAGTTTTAAATGGCAAAAATCAAACGTAATCCAGCAGCAACTTTTAAGTAGCTACATCCAATAAGAAGTAAGAATACACTACAGACAATGCTTTGTAAGCTAGATCTTTAGTATAATTGCTGGTATCAGGTAAAGTTGATGACGTTCTTGAATTTGTTTGACGTTTTCAATGGCTTGACGTATTCAATGTTTAGCCCTGCCACAAAATTATGAATTTGCTTGTCTTATCATTTAGATGTTTACCGTAACTCAATAAAAAAGAACTTGATCTTTATTGATGTTAATATCTTCCATTAAGCCATGCAGAATACTGTTTTCAGATCCTTTAAGTTTCATTCACATTTCTCAACATTAAAAGATTTAACAATATTGTTTTCTGTAATTATATTATTGACTTTAAAATTTTTAACATAACCTAATTCTTTTTCAAAATCTTTTAAATCGTTTACAGTAAAATCATCTAATTTAATGGGCAATTTTAAATTGCGTTCGTGTCTAAGCGTTTTCACACAAATGTGCAATATATATTTATCTTTAACAATATTCGTTTTTTGTGTATCTTCATCCAACACATGTTCAAAGTTAAAATTCGCGTCTTTGAAATAATACTTGTCAAGCCATGACGTGTTTTGCACTTTTTCAAGAAATTCATTTTTATTGCTGTAAATGTGGGTAAAAGGATCTCCACTTTCTTCAGCATGAACCACAATGCGGTAGTTTAAATCAGTATTAAACGCTTTAACAAAATCAATTATTGAAATCATAAGATATCTCCTAAAGTTCTCTTCGACGTAACTTATAAATTAATTGGTGCAACTTCAATAATAATGTAAGGACATACACGTCATAAGGTTGTAATCTCCAATTGTTTTAAGCAAAACAGGACATCTTGGAGATGGCTTTTTTAGTCTAAAAAGCGCACTGATCCGTTTTTCAATTTTCATCAGTTTAACTGCTAGACAATGCATGCTTATATGAACTTTCATAAGAAAACACTATTGCTGTGTTAGTTGCATAAGATACATTCCTATTGTAGATATGAGGACTATTAGCAACTGCTTTAACCATAGGTTTCTCCAAATTAAATGTTTTTTGCCGTGTTCTGCCTTTAGTAATCTTCTACTGATTGTTTAACATCTTATAATTAAGTTGCTTTTCTATTAGCTCAGCCTGTCTGCAAGCGTAGCTTAACTTTTGAGAACACGATTTTTGGTAATAATAAAGAGCTTTTTGCTCATCTTTTCTTACATGAATACCCTGCTGGTAGTAAAACGCAAGATTTGCACAGGCAGTTCTGCCTTTGATAGCACAGGCTCTGTTACATGCTGCAATATCACCGTTTTCGCATTGTTTTACAAAACTTTCTCTTGTAAAACAAAGTGCAAAGCTAAGCACTACAAATGCTGTTGCAATGATGAAAGCAAAGCTGAACACAGGATGGGTTCTAAAATTGAACTTGAGATTTTTTAAGCTGTCTTTAAATTTCATACTACACTCGCTTTTATGGTCTAATACCTTTAGCAGGTATTTTATTGATGGTCTTTTATCGTTCTTTTTATCTAATAAACCGATCTTAGCTACAACTTTGCTCTTTGCTTTTATAAACTCCGATATATGAGATTTTGATTTGTATAACCAAGTTGCAGGTAGCAACATGGTCTTTAACTAAAATTTGAAAGGTAAGGCTATGAGTACAAAGATCTAAGAGAAATTAAGGATTGAGGAATTTAGAAGAAAATAATCATTGCCTTACCTTATGAACTAATCTTATAAAGGCATCGTTCCAGATTTAGATTGGTGTATAAAAAAAGTAAATAAATACCTTTTGAAAATCACGCTTAGGATTAAACAGCTAATTCATGATTAAAAAAAATGACAGGTATTAGGTTAATTCATGCTCTTAGGACTTATTGCGCCACAGGATAGTTTTTATGTGGCGTTTAGGATATATAGGTATTATTCAGTTAAGATTTGCACTTAAAATTCATTGTAAGCTTAAACTTCCTGATACTCAGTAAAAGCTCTCACCTTTGGATCAGCATTGAACACTGTTGCAATTCTTAACAACTCATTCTTTTTAGGTAGGATGTTGCCATAGTCTCGTGTCTTTATCTGCTCTACAGCTTCACTAAGCTTTGCCTTAGCTTCAGTCTCATTTTCTGCATACTTAAATTCAAAGACTATTCTTCTGTTATCAGACTCAATTACAAGATCGGCTCTACCTTTTGATGAATGTTGTTCTGCAGTAACAGAGTTACAAATGCCTTTTAAGTACATATATAACAATTGCTGAACTACTGCCTCAGAACTGATTGGATAGTTATCATATGAAACTGTGTTTAGAACAGTATTGAATAAACCTAAGATTTCACCTGCATCTTTACTTTGTGTAAGAATTTGTTCATTAACACTCAAAAGCTTTGTATCATCAAAGATATTTAGTGCCATTAGGGAAAATAGTGCATTGTAAACTTCACTGTTTGGTATTCCTAAAGTCATAAAGCC
>SAMEA104315435__coassemble_1300_pt1 | contig 10981 bp, 14 predicted proteins | sample SAMEA104315435__metabat2_high_PE_027 | metagenome-assembled genome bin SAMEA104315435 (sample SAMEA104315435) | gut metagenome | biome: Monkey gut; feature: monkey-associated habitat; material: faeces | place: China | collected 2013 | reverse complement strand
AGAGAGTGATTGCTCCAAGATTCTGGGCAGGAATGATCAGTATGCCTATCTTATCTTTACTTTTCTGCCTTGTAGGTATCTATGGCGGTAAGCTAGTAGGTGTTGATTGGTTAGGTCTAGATGATGGTATTTACTGGTCAAGCATGCAGGCTAGTGTGGATGCATTAAAAGATCTTGTTCCTATGATGATTAAAGCAGTAGCCTTTGGCTTTGTATGTACATGGATAGCTCTATTTAATGGTTATGATTGTAAGCCAACTTCAGAAGGTATAAGTAGGGCTACAACTGCCACAGTAGTTCAGTCATCATTAGCAGTTTTAGGTTTTGATTTCGTGTTAACAGCATTAATGTTCTAATTGGGTATTATTTATGAAGTATTTAAAAGCTGAAATTATGGTTGGCATATTTATGCTGTTAGGAATAATAGCAGCTGTAATCTTAGCCTTAAAAGTTGCAGGTTTAGTTTTAAACAGCAACAACCAAACTTATAAAGTTTATGCAAATTTTGAGAATGTAGGCTCTTTAAGAATTAGAGCTCCAATTAGAATTGGAGGTGTTCTAATCGGAAGAGTAGGTGCTATCTCTTTAGATCCAAAGACCTTATCACCAGTTGTAGAGCTTGATATTGAAAAGCAGTATGACAAGTTATCTAGTGAGTCAAAAGCTTCAATTCAAACAGCAGGTATTATTGGAGAACAATACATTAGTATTACTCCAGGCTTCTATGATGAGGATATGGGATCAACATATTTAAAGGATGGAGATGTAATCCACGATACAGGTTCAGCTTTAGTACTTGAGGACTTAATCTCTAAATTTGTATTCAATTCAAGTGCTGATAAGAAAGACTCTCAGGATAAAGAGCAAGCTACAAAAGACGAAGTTGCTCAATAGTAGGTGAAATTATGAAGAAGATTTTTAGTTATTTTTTAGCTTTAGGTATCGCTCTATGTGGCTTTTCATCAGTACAAGCTGCTGATAATAATCCTTATGAGTTAGCAAATGAAGTTGCAACCACAACCATTAACGATATCAAAGCTAATAAGGATAAATTGTCAAACAGAGCTGTAGCTGAAGGTATTATCGAAAAGGATCTTATTCCTTACATTGATATCAAATACGCAGCCTATAAAGTTATTGGAACCTCTTTAAAGAGTACCTCTGCTGAAGAAAGACAGCGTTTTACAGATGAATTTGCTGTATACATGAAGAACGGTCTAGTTGATGTATTAAGCAAATATACCAATCAGGACATTGTTCCTGCTAAAGTTGAGACTGTTGATCCATCAGCAAGTCTTGTTTCTGTAAAACTTTTAATTAGAGAATCAGGTAAAAAAGATTTAGAGCTTGTTTTAAAGTTAAGAAAGAACAACAAGACTGGTCAATGGAAGGCATTTGATCTTATCGGTGAAAACATCTCAATGTTAGATGCAAAGATTTCAGAGTTATCTCCTATTATTAAGAATAATGGTGTAGATGCTGCAATTGCTAAGTTGAAATCAGGCGATAAAAAGTAATTTACATTATGAATAAGATAGACAAATTAAATTTTGATTCTGTGCCAAGCCTGTGGGACAAGAGAGAGAGTTTATTCAAAGAGAATACAGTTGATCTAAAGGATATTAGTTCAATAGATGTTTCAGGCATGGCTATTCTAGTTAAATGGGCAAAGGCTCAAAAAGATCAAAAGTTACATCTTATCAATGTACCTGTAAGTGCAATGAACCTAATCAATACATACAGATTAGGTCAGTTGTTTGTATTAGACTAAACTCTAATTTAAATTTGTAGAAAAGAAAATATATGGCAGAACAACAACATTTTGAAGGCTTTGATGCTGAGCCAGAAGAGGAAAGCAGAAGCTCTCATAAGAGGCAAGCTCAAGCAATCAGAAAACTTGTAGAAAAGATTGCTAATCTTGGCGAACAAAGTTTTAAATCATTAGTAATCCCTCAAGAAGTTAAGGAGGCTTTGTTAGTTGCTCGTAAACTTAAGCCAAAATCAGATGAAAGACGTCGTCAGTTACAGTATGTAGCAAAGCTACAAAGAAATTATGATGACTCTGATTTAGAAAATCAGGTTAACATGTTAGGAGCTTCTTCAAAAGAAGATCCAAATACAATGAAACTAGAAAAATTGAGAGAAAACATGCTCAACGGTGGAGTTGAAGTGTTAAATGGCTTTTGCTCTTTGATTCTAGATACTGATAGGAACAAGTTAAGAACATTAATTAAAAAAGCTAAGGCTGAACTTGCTGCAGATGCTGAGTCAAGCAAGCCTAATTCAAGGGCTTTATTTAAGTATCTAAAAAGTGAGATTGCGAGAGCTGGTGTTGAGATCCCTCATGAGCTTATAAAGTAGGAATAACTGCTTTTATACCTAGCTTTTACAGCTCATCAATTAAGTCAGACAATGTATAAAAAAGTCTGACTTTTTGTTTTAAGCTTTAGTACCGCCAACAGTAATAGAATCAATTTTTACTGTTGGTTGTCCTATACCAACAGGAACTGACTGACCTGCCTTGCCACAGACACCAATACCAGCATCAAACTCGAGATCATTTCCTACCATTGAAACTTGCTGCATGGTTTTAGGTCCATTTCCAATTAAGGTAGCTCCTTTAATAGGAGTTGAAATTTTACCGTCTTTGATTAGATAAGCTTCTGATGTTGAGAATACAAATTGACCAGAGGTGATATCTACCTGACCACCTTTAAAGTTAACAGCATAAATACCATCCTTTACTGAAGATAAGATTTCATCTTTAGTAAAATCACCTTTCTGCATAAAGGTATTGGTCATTCTTGGCATTGGAAGACAGTTATAGCTTTCTCTTCTACCATTACCTGTAGGCTTCATATTCATCAACATAGCATTTTGTCTATCTTGCATATAGCCTTTTAGAATGCCTTTTTCGATAAGCACATTTGAAGCTGTATCAGTACCTTCATCATCAAAGCTCATGGAGCCTCTTCGGTTGGGAATAGTACCGTCATCGATAATGGTACAAGCTTCAGATGCAACCTTTTGACCAATCTTACCTGTAAAAGCTGACGATCCTGTTCTGTTAAAATCACCTTCTAGTCCATGACCTACAGCCTCATGAACTAAAACACCTGGCCATCCTGCTCCTAAAACAACTGTCATTGTTCCTGCTGGAGCTGGTATTGCCTCCATGTTAACTGAAGCTATTCTTACAGCTTCTTTAGCTAAATCTTTTAAGGAATTATTTTTTAATAATTCATCTAAAAGAATAGCTCCTCCAGCACTTGCATAACCTACTTCTCTTCTACCATCTTTTTCCATAACCACAGAAACAGATAGATGAACCATAGGTTTGATATCATATCTTGAAGGATTGTCTGTAGGCATTACTAAAGTTGTTCTGTGAGTACAAGATAGCCCAGCCATGACCTGAACAACTCTTGGATCGAGAGCTCTAGCTTCAGCATTTAAAATCTCTAAAATTTTTGCTTTTTGAGATCTGTTCATAGAAAAGATAGGATCATCACTTACATATAAAGCATTGGTCTTTTTAACACCTTTATTGATGTTAATACCGTTACAGTTGTGTCCTTTGCTAATGGAGTGAGCTGCTGAACAGGCTTCATAAAGAGATTTGTTATCTAAAACATCAGAATAAGCAAAACCAGATTTTGTTCCATCTATAGCTCGCACACCAACACCTTGACTGATATTAAATGAGCCACCTTTTACAATACTTTCTTCTAAAGAAAAGCTTTCTGAAACTACTCTTTCAAAAAAGAGATCACCAAAGTCTATTTTTCTTTCACATAGTAATTGAAGAGCTTTGTTGGCGCTCTCTTGAGTGATGTCGCTATTACCCCAAAGGATAGATTTTGTCTTCTCGTAATTATCCATTTTTAGAACTCTTTTTAAGAACTGTATTCGGAACTATTTCTTAGCATTTACCACTTTAGGAACAATTCCAAATTCTTTTAAACACTCTCTAACTTCGCATATAGGTAAGCCAATTACTGTGCTTACTGAGCCCTTTACTTTTTCAATGAGCATTGAAGCTATTCCCTGTAAGGCATAAGCTCCAGCCTTGTCATCACCTTCACCAGAGTTTACGTATGTCCAAATAAGCTCATCATCTAGTTGAGAAAAAGTTACTTCTGTAGCACAAACGAAATTTCTAAATATATCGTTTTGCTGAATGGTGGTTCCTGTGTAAACAGTATGAGTTTTGCCTTGTAACTTTTTTATCATTAAAAAAGCTTCATCTCTGTTCTTTGGTTTCCCTAAGATCTCTGAATTTAAAGATACAACTGTATCTGCAGCAATGACTGTAGCATCAGGGTATTCTTTTGCAACGATGGAAGCTTTGAGTTTTGAAAGTCTTTTTACAAGCTCGGATGGGATTTCATCTTTTATAACAGATTCATCTGCATGAGGGATCACAACTGAAAATGGTATCCCTAAATAAGATAGAAATTCTTTTCTTCGAGGAGATCCTGAAGCTAGAATTAGTTTGTTCATATCAGTCTATCTTTTCGTTATCTTCTGTATCAATAGAGAAAGTTGAACAGAGAATGTAGCTAATTACATATACTATTGGCCAAAATACCGCAGTAATTAAGGTTGGTAATATGAAGTTAACTTCATAGTAGCTTTGACCAATAATGTGCTCAATCCAGTAACCTAACACATTAACAATTAGGTTAATGACACCAATAATGATGGCCTGTTGCCACAGTGAATATTTTGGAAAGTTCTTGAATTGAGTATTAATTAGATAGATTTGTGTACTAATAACAAAAGCATTGATTCCTAAAGGAGCGCCTGTTACTAAATCTAAGATAATTCCAATCAGCCAAGCTGTCTCAAGCTTTAAGGTAAAATGACTGTTCATTGAAAAGAAGATTAGTACTAGCACCAATATATCTGGTCTATAATCAGAAATCGATGCTGGCAAGTGCACAATCTGTAGTATCAAAGAGATAAAGATCATTGGTACTAGAACAAACAGAAAAGATGATTTTTTCTCTTTATTAATCATTTGATCCCTCTGTGTTCTTATTGTCTACAGTCTTGTTATCTGACTTTTTATTTTCTTCTTGGCTATCAGTTTTCTTTACCTTAACTGATAGGGTTTCAATAAGAGTCTTAACCTTTTCTTGATGTAAGATGACTTTATTATCAGTAAGCTGTTTTGCTTTAGTCTCTATATCATCATCTTCAAAGGTTTCATCATTTGACCAGAACATTAGCACATAACGCATTTTATCTATATCTACTAATGGCTTGGCTCTAATAGCAGCAAAAGGCTGAGAATCAGAAATACCAACAGAGGTAACCTCTGCTACAGGATAACCTTTAGGATAAACACCACCGATGCCTGAGGTTAAAAGTAAATCTCCTACTTTTACATCAGCAGAACGAGGTACGTTATTGATATTAATTTCACCGTGAGCACTAGTACCTGCTGAAATAGCTCTTACAAATGATCTGCTATCAATAACAGGAATAGAACAGCTAGGATCTGTAAGTAACAGTACTCTTGAATAAGAGTAGTTTACATTCATAACTTGACCTACAAGTCCCTTATCTGTAATAACAGGCATACCCTCATAAACACTTTCTTTTGAGCCACGATTTACAATAACTCTATGAAGATATGGATCGGGATCTACATTGATAACTTCAGCAAATAATCTCTTGGTATTTGCTCTTACAGGTGAGTTTAGTAACTGTCTTAGAGCCTGATTTTCATTTTCAAGATCTTTTAGTTTTAAAACGTCTGCTCTCTGCATGAAGTTTTCTGTAGATAGTTTTTCGTTTTCTTTGATAAGTTCGCTATGACTTTTAAACTGTGAAGACATCAGTTTACTCATGGCATGAGGAGAATCAGCAAATACCAACACAGGATACAGTGCAGACTCAACATAAAATCTGAAATCAGTGAGAATTTTAGAACGAACGTCTAAAGCCATTACAGCCAATGACATGACAAGTACAATGGCAAATCTGAAATGGGTTAATGAATTATTCTGATCTGAATTTTTCAAATCACATCCTAGGAAAACTAAAGGATCTCCAAAGAGGAGATCCTAATTTAAATTAACTAATCGAAGATTTCGTTATCTTGAGTGTCATACATCTCAAGAGCTTTACCGCCACCGCGTGCAACGCAGGTTAGAGGATCATCTGCAATTGTTACCGGAATACCAGTTTCTTCTCTTAGCAACTTATCTAAGTTGTGGAGTAATGCACCACCACCAGATAACATCATACCGTGCTCTGCAATATCAGCTGCTAACTCTGGAGGTGATTTCTCTAGAGCTGTACGAACTGCAGCAACGATGCCTTTAATAGGATCTGAAAGAGCTTCTAGGATTTCGTTTGAATTTAAAGTGAATGAACGAGGTACACCTTCAACAACTGATCTACCACGAACTTCCTTCTCATGCATTTCTTGTTCAGCGTATGCTGAACCGATTTCAATCTTAACCTGCTCAGCTGTAGATTCACCGATTTCATAACGCTTGGTGTTACGAACATAATCGATGATAGCCTGATCGAAACGGTTACCACCGATTCTTACAGAGCTTGAATAAACAATACCGTTTAAAGAAATGATTGCAACTTCAGTAGTACCACCACCAATATCAACAATCATTGAGCCTTTTGCTTCTGAAACAGGAAGACCAGCACCGATAGCAGCTGCCATAGGTTCTGTAATTAAGAAAACCTCACTTGCACCAGCGCCTTCTACAGACTCCCTAATGGCTCTACGCTCAACTTGAGTAGCGCCACATGGAACGCATACTAATACGCGAGGGCTTGGTTTGAATGGTACAAAATGAGAACCTTGCAGAACCTTAGAAATAAAGTACTGCAACATTTTCTCTGTGTATTGGAAATCCGCAATAACACCATCTTTCATAGGTCTGATAACTTCTAGATTATCAGGGCTACGACCTAACATGGTCTTAGCTGCTCTACCTACAGCGTCTACTTTTCGTTGTGCACCACCGTTTCTGTCTAAACGGACTGCAACTACTGATGGCTCATTAAGGACGATGCCCTTATTTTTTACGTAAACTAGAGTATTAGCTGTTCCTAAATCGATTGACAGGTCATTAGAGAACATGCTTCTTAATTTTTTAAACATTTATTGGATCCGATGCCGAAGTTTAATATGGCCAAATATTAACAATCTGCTTAAGATTATTTTGTGCGAAAGTATATCACAGACAGCCTGTCTTTCGTTGACTGAATGCTAGTTTGACTAAAAAAGTCTTATCTTTATCACATCTTTTACAAGCAATCTTTAGCGTGCAAAATTCTAGCACTTAAGAAATAGCTCAAAATTATATAAAAATGAAGCAGGCATGAGCCTGCTTGCATTTTTTAAAAGGTTGTTTTATATCAATTAGAAATGTAAATAATAAAAACCTTTTAAATCAATTGATTAAACACTATTCTGCTCAGGTCTAAGTATGTGTACGTAAAAATCAAGTATAAAAGTGTTTATCTATCAATAATATAAGGTAATTTCGGGTGTTTTCGATTAAAATGTGTATAGCAAAAAAACATTAAGGAAAACACCCAATGCAAAGTTTATCTAAAACAGACATTAATGCCTAACAACTTTTTGATATTTTTTTACAGGCTGTGCAGTCAAGCGTAGTTAGAACTATTACCAGAGACAGTAGATTCATTGTCAGCTCTCGAAAAATGGATCCTTTCATATTACTTCGCGTTTTGTTGAAGTAATGGGAACGGATAAAGAATTCAACATATCGAGCATCTATGAGAGATATGTGCAGATATGTATTAAAGAGAAACTAGTGTTCATGAAATGGGAGCCATTCTATGACTTTCTAGTTAAAAAAGAGTTCGTCTTATTTGTAGAAAAACTGTATGTGATTGTTAATACAACAGCTTTAGAGCAAGACTTCTCTGAAGTAGCTGAACTTGTAAAAGTATTAAAAGAGAGACTGTCTAATCTCAAAGGCATAGTTTTACAGGATGGTTCTGAGGTAGCAACCAACAGTAGTTCCTATAATGGAAAGATAACCCCTCAGATCAAGTTGCATGCCACACTAGATTTAGGCTCTCTGGCAATGAGAAAGAGCAAGATCACCTCAGGAGTTAAATCTGAGAGAGCTTGTATAAGTGTTTCTCAGCTAGCTAACTACTTGTTAATAGCTGATGCAGGATATCCTGCATTAAAGCTCTTTAGAAGCATAGAGTATTACCATGGTTATTATTTAATTAAGCTTACTACAGCATCTACACTAGCTGTAACCGAAGCTTATAAAATTGAAGATGATGGTACTGTACTAAACAAGACGTAATAGAAAAAGGAAAAGTTCACCGATACGGTGATCATGTAGGTTCAGATAAGTTTAAAGATGGCTGCACCCACGATTTTAAAGTTGCCACATCTAAGGTTAAAGCTTTAGATGGCATCAGCAGATACGGTTTCAGGGGGAGTGAAGGTTTATTTACCTGATAATGCATCAGCTCAGGAATTACAAGGTTCAGGAGTTGATACCTATGTTGAAAAGGCAAGACTATAAGTAAAAGATTTGTCTTATTTGCCACCAACATTCCTGCTGATGATGCTGACGCAGAGCAGATTGCACAGCTATATAGAGCAAGATGGAGCGTCGAAATTGGTTTTAGAATTCATAAAGGATTCTGTGGTCTTAAGAAGACCTTAACTAAGAATAAGAACTTGGCTAAAGCTTTAGTAGTAATGTCACAGATTGTGTACAATCTGAAACTACTATTAGCTCAAGGCATGGAGCACATTACAAGTAAAGTTCTGTCTCCTAAAAAGACAGCTCATTATGGCTCCATTGTTTTAAATGAAATCATGTCATTGTTGGTGTATAAACGAAAGTGTTTAAATAGCATCAAGCAATGGTCTGAAAGGTTCTCGTGTTGGACAAAATCCAAACCGGGTTATATAAACAGGTTAAAAGGAAAAGGTTTAAGTTGCATCATTGAAGTTCTTAGAAAAACTCCTATAAAACTAGAAGGTAAATCTATTGGAACTTCAACAAGTTGCGTTTCTTAAACTGCAGTGTATGTTTTTCCTGTATGTTTACCCATTATTTTTTAAAAGTTCTGCTTCTACATAACATCCACCGTTATAGCTAAAAATATCTTTGTTAATTTTTATCAATACAGTTTGTTGCTGTTGACCTTTCGTTATTGTAATTAAGTACTCTTTCGATGGTGTTACTAAATTTAAATCAAATTCATGGTCGTATGAAGAATCTCGTAGTGAAATTTTGGCTCCCATACTATCCATTTGTTCCCAAAGATCAGGGTGATTAATATATAAATTAAAACTTGTAGTTACATCATCAAAGTAAAAGTTTGAGTGGATTCTATTACCTTCGTTTATCGACGTAATTGCAATATTTGATAAAGTATTTAGAATTTCAAAACATTTATTTACTGACGTAACAATAACACTAGTACCTATTCCTGCTGGATATTTATTAACTTTTATAAACGCACATTCGTTGTCATTTCCAAAAAATGTTTCATAATTTGTCCTATCTAAAAGATGTTCTTCTTCCAAATCGTCATCAATTCCAAGTTCTTTCAAAGTTGGCATTACCGTTTTTTTCCAAATATTTGGCTCCTTATCTGCCATCATGCAGAAAGAAACATATGAATGTTCATAAAAATTATACAGGTCATTCACATAACTTCTTCGCATGGTTTTAGAACTTTTTAGAGTATTAATAAACTCATCTGAAGAATGCCATTCTTTATTCTTTTCTTTTTCTTTAAATAATCCCAACATAATACCTCTAATATCTCTATTTTTTGATTTGAAACCAAATTCCCAAAATGAGGCCAGAAAGGATAAAGTAAAAGAATCCTCCACAAATTGGCAGTAAAAGAATACAAGCCCACCAAGGTGCTCCCAAAGCGCCCAAAATCATCAATGTAAGGACAGCATCGACTAGAACAATAATAAACTGCAACATATTTAAACTCCAATTTAAAAGCCAAAAGTTAAAATATTATTCAAACGGTTCAACGGATTTGATGCGTTATTTGTCGCATTTGCTTGCGCATATCTAGCTTTTGCAAGATTATTTGTTGCTATAATTGGTTTTTCTTGCAAAACATTTTGTTTTATTTTATCCAATTTTTGTTTAAGGTTATTTTGAGCAACATTTATATCTTCGCTGAATTTAGAAATATAATCACAAGCTTCTGTATATCTCTTCTTAGAATTACCCTTTAGTTTTGATGATTTAGCGTTGCAAATTTTATTTTTCATTGATTGATCTAATCTATCTGCAATCTGATCTACTTTTAGTTCAGAAATAACTTATTGTTCGTTTGAAGTTAACTCGTTCCAATATTGACCTGAAAGATTGTAATTTTGTATAAAAGCACAATTATTTCCGTTATAAACACAAACTCCTTTAGATTGAAGTATTGGTGTCCCAATATATGGAATGTTTGTTTTTGAATTAGCTACAAAAGAAAGTTTATTAATATCGTATACATTTGGTTTATTGATATAAACACATGTCCAATTAACCTTTGGAGTACTCTTTCGTAATTCATAATTCGGACTATATAATGGATTATACTTACTCAAAATAGCATAATCATTTTCATGTTTTATTTAAATATTAAATTTTAGTCTAGTTACAACCTACAAAAAAATCTATGATTTACTTCAATTTCTTTTCAAATTTTGTATAACACTCATGCACTAGATCTTAAAAAGTAGACGTGATTATAGAAGATAATATAAAAAGTGTTTATCTATCAATAATATAAGGTAATTTCGGGTGTTTTCGATTAAAATGTGTATAGCAAAAAAACATTAAGGAAAACACCCAATGCAAAGTTTATCTAAAACAGACATTAATGCCTAACAACTTTTTGATATTTTTTTACAGGCTGTGCAGTAGCTCAGGAATTACAAGGTTCAGGAGTTGATACCTATGTTGAAAAGGCAAGACTA
>SAMEA104315435__coassemble_795_pt1 | contig 18745 bp, 10 predicted proteins | sample SAMEA104315435__metabat2_high_PE_027 | metagenome-assembled genome bin SAMEA104315435 (sample SAMEA104315435) | gut metagenome | biome: Monkey gut; feature: monkey-associated habitat; material: faeces | place: China | collected 2013 | reverse complement strand
GTGATAATGAGATTACACATAACAATGAGTTCTCGTCATTGTAAGTTAGAATTGAAGTATGATCCTGATGGGCTTCATCAAAGACTTTAGCTACAGCATCAGAATTTAATGACCAGATATCATTTAACAGGTCATATGACTTGCTTATAAGATTATAGACACCAGAGTATTTTTCATTATCTTCAACGATATTTCTAAACTGCTTTTTGATTTCTTCATTTGGAATATGAACTACAAATTTAGAAATATTGTCTACCCTGATATCTGAATCTGTTTTTATTGCGAGGTACCCTAAATGAATGAGCAGAGTTAATACATCGTTCTTGGTCTTAAATGTAACCATATCATTTTGGAATTTAGCTACATTCACAACAACATCTTCGCCTGCAATTAACTTTACAATGTCATCTCTTAAGCCTTCCATGTTCATATCAATATATTCCTGAAGGCTTTCAAAGGTTTCTGTTTTGGTCCAGTAACTTCCAAATCTTTTTCTGCTGATGCTCTTTACTACAGAATTTGGATTATAAATATGAGGAACATCTGTAAAAGAGTAGCCATAATACCATTGCTGCATTTGATTAAAATTCATCTTGAATTCGTTACACAATGACTGAACTTCCCTCTCTGTAAAACCAATAAATGGAGCAAAGTTATCAGGATCAGTCATTGAAAATTCATTGAACATATTCAATGCACTCTGGTTACCGTACTTCTTAATTGGAAGAATGCCTGTCATGTAGGCTAGAGCAATATAGGACTGATCTTTAAAGATACCTTCTAACCATTCAAGATATAGTTTTAAACTTTGAGCATCTTCATTTTTCTCACGCATGATGCGATCCCATTCATCAATAATGAAGACAAAAGGAACTTTGCTGACAGAGAATACATCGTCTAAAGCTTCGTACAATTTGTCTGGAGAATTGAATACAACTTGCGGATAAGCTTCTTTTAATTCTTTTACTATTGAAGATGTGACAGACGAAATCATTTGATTAACATCATGACGTGCGCTATTAAACTCTAGCGACATGTTAATGAAAATAACATTATATTGATTTAAATGTTTTTTATAGCTTGGAGATTTTGCAATTTTGAGACTATCAAACTGGGATGAGCTGTCTTCACCTCTTGAATAGTAAGAACATAGCATTTGTGCTGTTACAGACTTTCCAAAGCGACGAGGTCTACAGAGACAAAAATATTTTTGCTTTGTCTTTATATACTTATTTATGATCTCAATTAAAGGAGACTTGTCAACGTATATAAAAGAATCTAATGATTCTTAAAAAAGATTTTTTTCCTTATTTAAATACTTCGGCATTTTGTCTTCTCAAGCGATGGAATTGCTTTACATTCCTTATTATATATGGAAGGTTGCCATTTTCACACTACAAAAAAGAATTAAAAAAAACAGAAAAAATAAGAAACAGAATTTTTTCTGATACTAAAGAAATAATAAGAAAAATCATAAGAAATTTTCAAAAAAGCTTCTATTTTTTGCATTTTTTGCCAGTAAATTGCCTGTTCTTAAAAATTTACCCTGTACACTGCCTCAAACTTATTTTGAGGATTATTTAATGTTCTTTAAATCAAAATCTGTAGAAAACAGTTTTCAAACTAAAGATCCTACCTGGTTAATTGTGTTAGGTTCTTTAACTCTTTTTGCAACCTGTATCTTTTGCGCCTTAGATGGCGCATCACTATCATCATCTCTGTCATTTGGACTGGTGATCTTACTGAATGTGCCTATCTATGTGGGCATGTTCAAATATGAACCTGACTCTGAGCATTCTAATGAATACTACCTTTGTGACAGTGAGTTGTATAAGCTCTCTGGCTACGAGGAAGTGCCAATCTTAGATAAAAACAGTAACTATAAGTTTACAGAAGCTACCCGTCTTATCGACAGGCATATTGAATCTCAAAAGGAAGAAAACCGTAACCGTGAGGATTATGTACCTATAAATCTGAATAAAGATGACATTGCAGCACTGACCATGGTCGCTGCTAAAAACATCACCAATAAGCTCTTTATTGGATATGGCTACGAGTTTTTACCAAAGCATGCAAGACGATTGGCAAACCTCCAGGAGCAGGGACTAAAGCAATTGCCTCACGGTAAAGGCTCTGCTCAAATTCATAATCTGGAAAGACGCCATAAGCCTCTGTTCATGTCTTTACAGAATATTAAAGATCATGCCATTGTTTTTGGTACTACAGGCGCTGGTAAAACCAGATTCTTTGATCTTTTAATTACTCAGGCCATAGAAAGAAACGATACTGTCATCATTATCGATCCTAAAGGCGATCACGATTTAAAGCGCAGAGCTCGTAGAATCTGTGCCTGTACTCATCGTGATGGTGCTTTCCATGTTTTAGATGTTAAAGATCCAAATTTAACCACATCTGCTTTTAACCTCTTTGGCTCATCCACAAGTGCCTCTGATATTGCAGATAAACTGTCATCTCTTATGAAGCAGTCAACCTTTGATACTGACAGCTTTGCAAGCTATGGTCAGGAGGCTGTAGCCTGTGCTGTAACTGCCTTAGATTGTCTTGATTTACCTGTTGATATCTACCATATCTGCAATCATGCCAATATCGAAAGCTACTTTGACGGCATGGTAGCAGGTCTGTCTAAACTTACAGCTAAAACTCAAAACCGAGATCTTGCTGTGTACTTTGCAAGACTCTTAAAAGGCTATTCTATTGAAAAACACCTTTACACTCATGTAAGAGATTTCTTAGTAAGCATTGGCGATGAAGCTCAATTAGATGGTATTTCTGATATAAGCGAGGATAGTCTTTTAGAGCCAGAGGTTGCTTTATCTTTAACACCAGAGCAGTTATCAGCTCTTAAAGAGAAAGTAAAAGCTCAAAATGATGAGAATAATATCGTTGAAGCTCAAATTGCAGATACAGATGTCTCATCAGGTACTGATAATTATGCTGATAATGGCAGCAGCCAGACAGGTAATTCTACTGATGACAGCAATACCATAAAAACAGAAACTGACTCTAAAGAGACTGAAGTAAAACCTAAAAGACGTGGTCGTCCTCCTAAAAAGAAGCTTGAAGATGCAACTTCAGGTACTGCTTCTGATACAGCAAATAACTCAGGTAAAAGCAAAACTGAGACTAAAAAGACTACAGCTAAAAAGAAAAACTCAAAGCTTAAGAACGTAAAAATTCAGGTCAAGGCAGCAGCTTTTCTTACCTATTACAAGTATCTAAAACAGCACTCAAATTTGGATACTGATCCTGAATTTGAAAAACTGATATCTATGACTGTAAAAGAACAGTCTTTCTTTGAAAGAACCACTGCAAGTATTAAGACCGTACTTAATACCTTAAACAGTTACAACCTAAAACAGATCTTGTCAAAGAGTCCAACTCAAACCGATTTTTCAGATATCTACCAGAAGAATAAGGTCTTTTACTGCGCCTTGCATTCAATGTCTAATGCCTCCTTAAGCTCATATGTAGGTAAGTTACTTTTATCAGATCTAAGTTCTTTTGCAGATCATATTTATTCAATGGATGAGGATTTACATGCTCTTAATAATCATAGTGCAAATGATAGGTTGCGCCATGCTGATGATGTATTTAGTAAAGTAGACAGTGCTTTAAATACCAGTTTAGATGGCAACCTAAATAGCAACATAGGTTGCAAACAAAATTACAATATCAATGAAAATTTACACAGTCGTGAAGCTGATTTTACTGATGCTGCAGGTGATGATAATGTCGATCCTGATGCAAAGGCTGCCCTAGCTCTTAGTCGTGAACTTGTAAATATGGATGAAATAAACTCTTTTATTGAGGAGAAAAAGGCTGAAAAAGAACAGAAACAGCTTCGTTATAAAGCTTTAAATCCTGAATTTGACAAGGTCATGAGTATCTTACAGGCCCCAAAATTTGACAAGGTAATGAAAAGACGCAAGGTAAGTATCTTTATTGATGAGGCAAGTGAGGTGGTTAATGAAGCATTACTGCAGCTTTTAAACAAAGCTCGAGGTGCCGATTTTTCAATTACGATTGCAACTCAGACATTCTCTGATTTAGCTAAAAGATGTGGTTCTAAAGATGCAGCTATGCAGTTAATTGGTAACTGCAACACTATGTATGCTTTAAGAGTAAAAGATGAAGAGACAGCATCTGTCATCACCTCTTCTTTACCTAATACCACTTTCTATACCAAGAACATCTCTACAGGTACGATGTCTGATACCTATAAAGAGAATTACAAAGACTCAGCCTCTATAAGTGCTAATACCTATATCGACAGGATTTTCCCATCATCAGCTCTAATGGAACTTCCTAACTTTGAGTATGTGGCAAAACTCTCTGATGGACGTTTTGTCAAAGGTGTAATTCCAATTCTTACAGACAATAAGCTGCGTGATTAGTATGGTTTTAGAAGATTGTGACTTTACTGCTTTGCATTACTTCCCTGCTTTTAGGATTGATGCAAAGCTCTGCTTGCATCAATTTTCATCTGTTTTATGTTTAATTATTTAGATAACAACCAAGGATCAATACAGGACAGGACAGGACAGGATCATATGTTCGGTTTTACTTTTAAAACATTAAGACTTTATGTAATCGGTTTTATCATTTTGCTGTTTATCTTAAGTGCTGATTACTTAGGCCCCAGTACTAAGGTTATCTTTTATGAAGAATTAGATGACTTTTGCTATATCTTTTCTCATAACTGTGAAGACGCCTTAGTAAGGATAGGTAAGATTGCTGATTTAATCAAACCAGTTCTGGTGGTAGCAAAGGTTGTGGACTTAGATAAAGTTATCTTATTGCCAGTTATCAGGATCCTCTTTTTGGCAATAGGCTTTGGTAAGTATTTAGTAATGCTGACTTTAGCAGGATTTGCACTTGGCAGAATCTTAAGATTTCAGGCAATTGAGGATTTTAAGACACCAATTATCTTAAAGATTGTAGGTGGATTTTCCTACGAGTTTGTAACCTTGGTTTTACTCCTGCTCTTATTTCAGGCATTTATATCCTGTGCTTACATCTTAACCTTTTTCTTTTTGTTTCTGCCAGCGCTGTGCGGTATCAGGATAGGCTCAGCCTGCTAAAAGCTAATTGTTTCATCCAGTCTAAGGTGATTTCGCTGTAATGGGTAAAGAGTTTGTCAATCTGGTATCTACCATCATCACGTTTCGTCTACTCAAAGCTGTTTCTAAGACAAATCTGTTAGATAAGATGTCGTTTGGTGATTTGATTGATGATTTAGGCACTGCCTGGGGATTGACTGACTCTTTTAATAGTGAAAAGCCTCAAAGTTCAGATGATAAATGGGTTCACACTCTTGACTGTGTTATAGATGAATTAGAAAAACTTGATTTGTCCATTCCTGCTCCTAAACCTGCCCCAAAAAAAGAGGTAGAAAACCTAAACCACAAGAGGACAAACCGAAAAGACCTAAAGGTCGTCCTAAGAAGATCTTATCTACACCCTAGTACGGCAATCTGTGAAAGTTTTAATAAATTTATTTTTGAGAATAGGATTTTAATTGCAGGATATGCTCTTCAATCTCTTTGATCACTCTTTTGAAGATCTCATCACTTTTACCTGTAGGATCTTCTAAATGCCAGTTATCATCAAAAGGTCTACCTATAAAAGGACAAGACACATCACAGCCCATTGAGATTGCAAGATCTGGTGTAGGGATGTTTTTAATGAGCTTGCTTTTCTGCCCCTGCTTTTCCATATCAATGCCATAAAGCTCTTTTATAAGCCTTACAGCATCTTGATTGATTTTATCTTTTAAAACAGTGCCTGCTGAATAACATGAGAATTTATCAGAAAGAAGATACCTACCTAGTGCTTCAGCTATTTGGCTTCTGCAAGAATTGTGGACACAGATAAAGGCAATTACTTTCTTATTCATGTTTGAATAATCCTAAGCTTAAAAGGTAAGAAACATCAATAACTCTCAAGAGACATACCTTTATGTGTGTTGATCTATTTTCTTATCAATTGATGAGTAGCATTACTTTATTTTTTTACAAGCTACAGTGCAATCTTTTTTGCAAAAAGCTATACCAATAGCATAGATATCAGTAATCTTTGCAATCTTAGTAAAAGGCTCTGCATAGTTCTTCTCTTCAATCTGACTTAGAGCTATAGCTGCTAATTCATCCATTTCTTCAGCTTTAGAGGTAGCTTTAATCTCAATGATTACAGCTTTGGTATTACGTTCAGCTTTAAAGGTAATATCAGGATATCCATTACCTGCTTCATAGTTAGAGTGGTATTCAGAGACAAGTTTTTCACAACTTGTAAAAATACCATTGATAAAGCCATGGTAGTAATTTTCTAAAGGAGCTTTAGTTGCAGTATCTCTGATTGATACATATTTTTGCAGCATATCAAAGAGGATATTAGAGATATCTACTTGTTGTCCTTTTACTAAAGCATTTACAAACTTACTTGGTAGTTTCAGATTTACAAAGACATTATTAAATCTCTTTTGAATATTCTTAGTAAAGCAGTCTTTAATCTCTAAGTTAGGCAGTCTTACTACAATATCATCGGGATTATTTTCATTTGGAGTTAAAACATCAGTCTTTTCCCAATCTACAGTTAAGTAACCTGTATGAAGTAATAATGACCAGAAATCATTAGGATCATGCTCTGATAAACAGTCATAGTTCATGGAATCGTTTAACTTAAAGCTAATTGACTTGCCATCAACTAAATCCTGCATCTTTTGAGTATCACTGTCAGTTAAATATCCTAGGTATTCATATACAGCAGGACTTGAGGTTGATGTTGCCCAGTAGTTATTAGCTTTTATAAGTTCGACATGACCATTTAGTTTATTTTTATAATTTTCTTTAATGAAATTTACCACATCCCATGGACAGAACATCTCTTTGTCACAGAACTTGTAACCGTCATAGTTGTTCTTAACAACTTGAGCGTAATCAGCCATCTCATAGTCATCTAAGAACTTATAGGTTTCATCTTTGGTAAAACCGATGATTCCTGTCAAATCCATCTCTGTAGAGAGCACAGTATTCACATATAGGTTATTTACACCTGTAAAGATGCTGTTTTTTGCAACCTTCAGACATCCTGTCATTATGACTTTACTTACATATTGTTCACCAGTCTCAGGATCTTGAGGAATGGTTTTAAAGAAATCAAACAAAGATGAGATTAAAGTTACCATCTCATCATGGTAGCCTTTTTCCTGCGCTTTAGCTAATGGCACATCATACTCGTCAATTAAGACATAGACCTGCTTTTTAAAGTGCTTATACAGCATCCTTGCTAAAGATATGATGGCAGAGGTTACATATGATTGTGTCCTCTTATCAAAGCTTTTTAGGTAATCCTCATCACATAATTTCTCAAACTTAGCTTTTTCTTTTTCATCAAGTGATGGACTATCTTTTAAAAAACTGTATTCGTTTGCTTTTGCTGATACAACTTCTGCTAATTTATAATAGGCATCCTCAAAATCAACTCCTTGAACACCTTTTAAGGTAAGACAGATAACTGGATGCTGTCCCATGTATTTTGCACAGAACTCTCTGTCTTCTAATATCTTGGTATCTTTAAATAACTTTTGCTGAAGTATGGTGTCTCCAGGATTTGCCGAGTTTATTTTCAAAAAATACTCGACCATGGACATAAACAGTGTCTTACCAAAACGTCTAGGTCTAGTAAACAACATTACATTTGATTCATCTTCATCAATAATGTTTTTAAGATAAGGTGTCTTATCTACAAAGTAGCATCCATTATTTTTTAGCTCACTATAGACGTCTTTTCCGTATGGCAAAGGTAAGAATTGTTTAGTAGTCATTGTCTTGTTCTCAACTCATTAGTTCTACTTTAATTATACATGATAAAAATTTTGAGAATTTTGATTAGTGCCATTTAATGCTGGTAAATCGTTATTAAAAGATTTTTTGTTGAATTTTGAAAAAAACTCATGCTCTGCAAAAGTGTTTTGTGAATATATGTTCCGCTTCTGTGAAGTTAAAACGATCTTCCAAAACGAAGATAAGCGTACTCACTCATTGCATCAAGGACTTACAGATAAGTAGTTCTTAAAATTTCCTCAATCAGAACACATCCAGATAAACCTGTTTTGCTAATGACAAGTTGCAGGTAGCTAATGTGCCTAGTCACTGAGTTTTCTTAATACCTAAGGCAAAGTCTGGGTTATAAGGGATTTTATGTAAAATCTCTTTTGCTCTTTTAAGGTTCCCCTTTTTAAACTCTTGCTCCATAAGCTCAAGCCAAACCTTAATTTCATCTAGTGACATTTCTATATCGCGCTCTTTGCGATATTGAACGTACTCTCTCCACTCTTCTTTTGAAAAGTTGTTCTCTGGCAATTGATAGCCTTTTGGTAAATGCTTCAGATCTGACATAGAAACTCCTTGAACTGCTTGATTTCAAGTCTTTATAGTGAAGGCTTAAAGCCTTCACTTATACTTACTAGATAAAACCTGCTCTTTTATGAGTTGTTTCACGATAGGAGTAGTTATCCTCAATCCAGGTGAGATTTAGATGTAATAAAGCTTCATCGACATCGCATTGCTCTATCTTATTAGAATCACGCCAGGCTGCTTCCTTACAAACAGAATCTAAAAAGGATTTGGTATCACAAAGAGGATGACCTGACAATTTTGATGCAGCCTTAATTAAGGAGAGATCATTACTTACTGGTTTATCTTTTAAATACTCCTCCATTACAGCTAAAACGCCTTTAGTATAAGCATAGCTAATCTCGATTTTGTTTGAGAATCTGCCATTACGTAAGATAGCCTCATCCATATCATCAATACGATTGGTAGCTGCAATTACTAAGACTCTGTCTTTAGCTGTATCTGAAATTGAGCGTAAGAACTGGGAAATACCTTCGTTGTTATTACAACTTCTTCTTTTAGCAAACATGGAGTCAGCTTCATCTATAAAGACAATAGAAGGAGCAGCATCTTTGGCCTTGTTAAAGATCTCTGTTATCTTTTTTGCTGATCCTACTGAATTCTGTTCATATTGAGTGGCATCAATGGTAAAGAATTTCCAGCCTAAAAACTTTGCTAAGGCATTAGTAGCATAGGTTTTACCAGTGCCTGGGGCTCCATAGAGCATGATAGGATCCAGCATTTTAAGCTTAAAGCGCTGATACTTTTCTGGATACTTAATGTAATCAATAAAGTTATCATTGATAAAATTTTCAAGTTCTGTCTGTCCAGGTAGAGAGAAAAAGGCATCTTTATCTAAGGTAAAGCCTAAGAACTTCTTTAAAAGAGCATTTAAAGTATCTTGAAGATCAAAATTAAATCTGCCTTTTTTATTTTTGTCCAAAGCTAACTCTGCTTTTACCATCTTTATGAATTTAAAGACTGAGTTTAAAGACATACCTTCCAACTGAGTTGAGAGATTCTTAATACAAGACAGGCTCAACTCTTGCCTTGAAAAGCTTGAGGTAAAACAATCTACAATATCATCTGCATCAGGTCTTGAGATCTCAAAGGTATTTGGGAATAAATCTAAAAGACCTGAGTCAATCTTTTCTCTATAATTTGCTGTCATGATGACAAAGCAATTTTTCTTTTCAATATCTTCAATTGCCTGTTTTGTAGCATTAACCTCTTCTATGGTCCAATCGTTGTCATCACGTACATAGCGCACATCAGAGAAATAGGCATCAACGTTTTCCATAACCACAACTGATGGTTTTCTAGTGTCAATTTTTTTGAACTGTTCTGTAATGTTTTTAGCAAAGTCATGGATACCTGAGTTTGAGAGACTCGCAAGATTTATCTTATGCTCCTTTATATTCAGTGCTTTTAATAAAATCTCAACAGCTTTAGTTTTTCCAGAGCCATGCTCTCCGAATAACACTAAATTTGCTCTCTTATGAGCAATACTAAAACGCTTCATGGAAGAACTGCCGTTGTTATTTATTTTTTCTCCAGACTCTTTGGCTAAACAAGAGACTGAGTGTAAGCTCTTGCAGTCTTCAAAGTCTTTAAGATAGTGGTCATAAAGGTAATCTTGAAGTTTCCTATTACCTGTAATATGAAAGCTGCAATCGTTAACACTCTTTGAGTTTGTTAAAGTGGCGTGAGTTTTACCATCATCTCTTTTCAGGTAATCACAGTTATTAGGATCAATTCCATGAGAGCGCATCTTCTCTTCAATTCTAGATCTTTGCTTTTGACGCTCTTTTTCTGTCATTTTTTCTGCAAAAAGATCATGAGCATAGCGAGAGCTTAATCTTAATGAAAAGTTGTTTTCATCTGAACCTGCTTTAAAGTAAGCTGGTACAGCTTCTAAATAATCAGGCTCAGGCTTAAAAAATGACTGTGAGAATTCGCAGTATGAAGCGCTGTTTACTGATCCTACAGTAAACAGGAGTGAATATTCATTAAAGTACTCTCCATCAAAACGACGTGGCTTCCTGTGTTCTATAAAAGCTTTTAACAGATAATCATACTCAGGCATGTAAAAGCTGTTAAAAAAGGTAGTCTTTAAAAAGCGTTGAGCATAATTTGCATTTTTTACCACAAAGCTATCCTGTCTTAGTTGATAAAAGACCATGCTCTGGTAAATAAGTGATAAAGGAACATTGCCATATTTACCATTTATTAGATCGTAAACTACAGTTGACTCTTCAAATACAGGAGTGCAGTCAGCTGTTGTAGAGGCTACTTGTAAAGGTTGAGCTACAACATTGATATCATCTTTGACAGTCTTATCCTGTAAAGATTTAAGATAGGACTTCATAAAGGTATAGCCTGGCAGATATGGTAAAAGCTCAAGTGTATACAAGGCATCTTTTACATCATGCTCACAAAGTGCTTTTACAAGATAGGCTACATTAGCTGCATCCTCAGTTACAGGTAACTGGTAGCGCTGTAAAGATAGGTTCTTTACACTTTGCATTGCAAAAAATACGTATTGATGAGTAAAGTAAAAGTAAGACAAACGGGAGTTTAAAAGCTCTGTTATTTCCTCGACTTTGTATGTTCTATAGGCATAGCAGTTACTCATGTAAATACCGTTATTCTCATGGAAGCTTACATTTGCGCTCTCAATGCAGAAAGACAGAGCAATACTTATTAAGTTTAGCTCTTTAACACAGTCATCGTCAGGTTGAGACTTAACTTTTGTTTTTAAGCAGTTGTCACAGTAGAGATGCAAGCAATCTAAAAGCATTAGAACATCTTCACAGTTACCTACCTTATAGTGCTTATCAATAAACTCACAGATTGTCTCCATTGAGCCTGTAGCACACAGATACTTTAAAAAGGCACTTTTATAAAGGCTGTGATAAAGCTGCTTATCATAGACTGTCATTAAAGGCTCTAAAGTGAGCACTTTGCCCTTTGGCACTGCATTACTCTTTGAAGACAGACAACTCTTAGGCAATCTGATTAAGTATGATGGTGTCTCATACTCATAATTAGAGCAAATAGAATTTGGCAAATTAGTTTCTAACAGATCTTTGTAAAGTGCATTGATTGCTGACTTATTATGATTGATTACATAGGATGGATAGAGAGACTCTTTACCTCTGTACCCATCAATTCTCATCAATGGAAGCTTATGAGCTACCATGCAGTAGACAAGCTTTTTATAGGCATTAGAGCTTGCTGCATCATATGGCAGGTAATGAGCTCTCATGAAAGCTGCAATACTCAAAAGAGCTTCATTGACAGCTTTTTCTTTACGTTGAGCAATTTTGAGTTCAGCTTTTTCTTTTCTTGCTGTTTCTATATTCTCATTTTCAAAAATCTCACTGTAATAACCATCATGGTTATGAGCTAAACCATCATCAATGGTATTGTCTTTAAAGATATCTACAGTATGCTCAATTAATTTATAGAAGCTCTTTAAGGTTGTAATCAAATTCTCATACTGAGCTAATAGTAAGTTTTTGCCATGATTTTTATCTAAAAGTCCCTTTTCATCTTTATTGTAAGCACCGTTCTTTACTAAGATGTCATTTGTGATCTTCCCAAAATCAGGATCATTGAAGATAAAATCAAAACCTGAAAGTTCATTTATGAAGCTTTCAAATTCAGGATCACCTGTTCCATGAACACTTAAGAAGAGGTCAAGGCAGTCTTTAAATACAGGTGAAAAAAGCACCATCTTTTTTAAAATAAAGGATTTAAAAACAGGGATGTCATACAAAGCATCAGCTAAGTGCCAGCATCCAAACTTAGGGGGATTTTGGCTGTTTATTACATTCACTAAAGGCACTTCAGTACTGTCTTGAAATTTTGTAAAAGCTACATCATCAGCATTTACAGCTGTTGACTCAATACTGTCAGTATTTAATGAAGTACTTTCTCTTATATAGTCTTTTGCTAAACTGATACCAAAGGTACGGTCATAGCTCTTGCGTACTGAGGGGTAACGTGCCTTCAGGCTTTGATCTTTTAGATAGTTATAAAGGCGATTTGCTTTTAAAGAGGGATCATTACCCTGTAAGAGATAAGTAAGTAAAAGGCAGTCACGAACTAATCTTAAGACATAGAGAGTTGAACGGGTAATTTCTTTTCTATGTGATAAAAGGTTATTTAAAAGCAGAGCCTTTTTTGAGCTTACAAGATCAGATAACTCACTCTCACTTATGCCCTCTTCAATTGCGCTCTTAATCTCATTTACAAAGAGAATAATGTCATGCATCGCATCAGTCTTAAAGAGGTATTTTTCAAGATAAATGAAGGAATGGACAATAACCTTATCCAAAGGTGAATTCTTATCTGAATTCTGTGATAAAGCTATTTCTTTTGCTATAAAAGAGCCAAAATGATTTTTAAATTTACCATGAATTCCCTTATTTTCAATCAGATCATAAGCAAATAAGCGATTTGAACAGATATATAAAAACTGAAGATAGGCTCTGTGTCCCTCTTCAGACAAACCATAGTCATCAACTGAAAACTTACATGGATCCTGTTTAACATTAGGTTCATGATTTTGATTGTCTGTTTTTAAGATAGAGTTTTTTTCTGGAATTAGAGCACTTCCATTATCATCATTTTCGCTCTTTTCTGTATTATTACTGTCTTTAACACAATGGTTATAAAACAGAGTATCAAGATCAATTAAAGGTGTATCCTGTAAAAGATGAGAGACAAAGATCACTGCTAAAGATCTTTCATCTGCACTGTCAGCATTATTTTTTGCAAAGTCATATCGAGATGATAATGGTGTAAAGTCCCCCTTATCTAACATAAAATGAGCAAAGTTACAGATTAGCTCTGTCTTTAAAGTACCTTTACCTTTGCAGCAGTCTAATACCTTAAAACAAAAGCTTTCATCAAAAGATGAATGGAATAAGTCATCATGGATGAACACTTTGTAGCGATCAAGAGCTTCATCATCGCAATTTATCTCAGTGCATTTTTGTCTGAAAAGCAACTTTGTAAAGTAGTTATAAGCAAAACTGTCATAAGATGCAGCTCTATTATCTTTAATAAGTTTTGATGTCACCTCTTCTATCAACTCAGATTTAAACTGCAAAGAGCCTGATTTTTTACATCTTAAAGCATTATTTACAAGTGTATAAGGATTAAGGGTGAAACCTAACTTATCCTTAAGTCTTGCCTTAAAGTTTTGGTTTAATGATCTGATTTTGTTTGAACTGTTTACTTTGGTATTTTTATTCTCAAGAGATAACATAGCTCTCTCCTTAAAAGTGTTTTTATAAATAAATTAGGTGTAGTCTATACCTATTTATTACTGATTAAAAAAATTTAGTTTTGCCATTCTGTCTGTTTTGACTCAAGCGCTTGAAAATAGTCTGCAACCTCAGTGTATAGATCTGGGAACTTCACTTTTGTAAACTCCACAGGAGCATAGTGATTAGGTTTATAGTCAACACAGCAGTTATAACGGGTAATCCCATCATCATCTACACTCTGTGTGTGAGTGTGACCGTGAATGATTACAGTACAGCAACCTGTTTTTTCACCAATAAAGCCACATGTTGCCTTTACAAACTTGCAGTACTCTTCATCCATGAGTCTTCCATGGTAATCAGGTTTTCCTGTTACTGGAAAGTGACATAAAAAGTAATTCCCAAAGATTAAGTATCTGTTAACAGATAAGAAGCCACACTTTCTGTAAAAAGAGTCTTTATACCAGTCATGATTGCCTTTAATTAAAACCTTACGACCAGGAAGCTTTGTAAAGATCTCAGTCATCTTTTGACCTTTGTGATTCTTTTTAAAAGTTAAATCTCCTAAAAAGATAACCATGTCATTCTCATTTACTGTATTTCTGTACTGCTCTAATAGAAAATCGTCACACTCTTCAATCCCCTTATCTGTAAAGTCAAAAGGACGGTTACAATATTGGATGATGGCTTTATGCCCTAAATGAAGATCACTTGTGATAAATAAACGTGGCTCTGTTACTTTGTCAGCTGTTACTCTCATATGATGATCTCCTTTAGGATTAACAAATTTCAAATATCATCCTTTGATATATTTCAGTATATACGATACCTAATTATTATCAAGCAAATTTTTAGGTATTTTTTATATCTAAATCACTTAAGGTTATGTTTTTCGTTTTACAATTCTGTACACTATCTTTAATACAGATTGATGAGATATTCAGTAAATAAGAGACAAAAGCATGAAAGAGCTAACAGATAAAGTAAACATGGATAACTTAAGTTTGATTATTAAGACATTAAGATCTAAAGCTACATCTTCAACTTTCTTTAATAAGTCAAACACTAAACTGTTACTAAAGCTTGCTGTTGCCTTTTATCAGTTTAAAGATAAAAGTTTAGAAGAACTTATTTTTACTGATGCTAAATATGATGAAAGCGGATGTCATGACTCTTTTTTGGACGATTTAATCAAATGTATTAACTCAGATGAGATTAAAAACAGCAATAATCAGTATGTAAAAAACTTTTTAGAGAGGATTGGTGCTAAAAAAACTGATTTAAATGAAACTTACTTAAAAGAGGCTGATGACAAAGATAACAATAAAAAACTAAATATTGACAGCTATTATAACTTAACACTAAACACTGATGCTTTAAATAAGTTAGGTATCAGTATTTATGACTCATACCCATACACTGAACTTAAAGCCAATCTTTGCAGTTTCATCAATAAGTTAAGGTTAGAAAAGCTAAAAGATTCAGTACAGGATACGCCTTCGGCTAATAGAAAAACTGACAGTAATAATTCTGTAAGCCCTGTAAAGACAGACAAAGATCCTGTTTTAGATACTGATACTGTAATTTTTGATAATTTCTTTAATGCTGCAGATGAGCTCTTCTCAAATACTTTTTTCCATGAACAGAGACTTGTAAAAGTACTTTGTGATTATCTATCTGAGTCTTGCAGTCAAGATAATGATAAAGTGCTCTTTTTATCTAATGTACTGCCTTATGCTGAATACTCACTTTTAAATGATCATAACTGCAGCATTGACAGTTTTGTCAATGTTGACAGTAAGATGAGTATTGATGCTAAAGTTAACTTTGAAGCTTTAAAGAGATTTGATGAAAACTTAAAAAAAACTAGCTCTCATGCTCAAGGCTTAAAATCAGACTCTTTAAACCTAAATGAAAAGACTGTCTTCCTACGTGATTATGAAGCTAATTTAGTCCCTGAAGAATGCAAAAAACAGGTCGATGCTGCAGGTAATGCAGATATTGATGACACTTCATATTTACACACTCCATCGCTGGAACTTAACTTTGTAAGAGCACTGCTCTTACAAATTAACAGTCCATTAAAACCTTATGTTTCAAGACAGGAGTTAATCGACAATCCTCATAGTGCAGCTTTTGTCTGTCAGCCACTCTTTAAAGGTGACATACAGAATCTGTGCAAGTACTATTACTCTTTATATAACCTTTTAAAGAGAACAGTACAAAAGCGTTTTGTGCTCTTTATACCTCATGTAATTACTTACACTAATGCTAATGAAGGCATTCTTTTCAGAAAGACCTTATTAGAAGATAATTACTTAAGTGCCGTCTTAAGATTACCAAGATTCTTTTGTGCTGATAAAGATCTTTTAATTGATGTTTTAGTCTTTGATAAAGAGAATGTAAGCAATTCAGTTGCAAAAGGCTACAGTGAGGTCTTAAACGCAGCCTCATCAGACAGCAAAAAAGCTTACAGTAAAATTACTGATTTAAAGATAACTGATAAGAAACTGCTTTTGTGCAACCTATCTACAGCAAACTGCCTTGATGAGAAACTCTCATCAAGAGCTCACAGTGTTTTAGCTTTAAAGACTGTAAATGAGGTATCTCATGCCCTATCCTGTTTAGGAGCAGACACTTTTCAAAAGAATTCAGAGCACTGTAAGTTTGTCTCAATTAGCTCAATAAAATCAAATGCTGATAAACTCTGTAAATTAGATCCTACAGCTTATGTATCTCCAACTGATGTCTTAGACAGTGTTGCCTACATAAAAAAAGGTACTGTAGAGTTAGATAAGATAGCTACTATCTATAAGGCTTTAACCTGTAAGGCACCTGCGGATACTGATTTTAAAGAGAAACTGTGTGAGTTAAATTTAAATGATGTGCCCGAAAGTGGCATCATTACCTCAGTACCTAAAGAGGTTGAGGTTGAACTTGGCTTAAAACAGGCTAAACGTAACCTTTTAATTGATGGTGATGTTGTGATCTCTGTAAAAGGTGCTGTAGGTAAAGTAGGTTTCTATAAAGAAGGACAAAAGAAAGTCATGGCAGGTCAGTGCTTTGCCATCATCAGATCAAAAGATCCTGATCTTTATTCTCAGGAACTTATCTTTGCCTTATTAAGAAATGACGATATGCAGGACTATATTAAAACTAAGATCACAGGAGATAAGTTAAAGGTTTTGCAGTTATCCGAGTTAAAGGCTATTCCCCTACCTGCGGCTACTGAGAGTATGAAAGCAAAAGCCTGCAAGATAACAAAAGAGCTCTATGACTCACAAATTAAATTGATAGAAATAAAAGAGATCATTAGAGCATTAGGACAAGTAAGAATCGATTAGTAAATATAATCATCATTATGATGATATGAATCTCATCATAATGATTGGGAATAAAAAAAGTTTTTCATCTAGAAAAAAAATCAAAACTATACAAAAGGGAAGAATTACTATGAAGGAATTTGTTAATAAGTGCATTTTTAGCTTAATGTGTGCCTACACTTTGAATATATGTGGATGCTCATCATCTGCAAATGAAGTTGCGCATGTTATTGATGCGGATAGAGCAAAAGGCACTGTTGATATTGGGTTTATACATGACTCTACATGGGTATACATAAATGATGGTGGAAAAGGAGCAAATTGGTCAATTGCTGAAAAGGAAGCTCAGGAAGTTTGTCAAAAATGGGGATATAAAACAGCAGAGAGATTAAGTGACGTGATCCAAAATGAGAATAATGTATCATATGATTTTTATGATGGAACATCATATAAAAATGTAGATAGCCAGAAATTTGTGATAAAACTTCAATGCATCGTAGAAAAATAGCTATCTTTTAAAGAATGTCACAAAAACGGTCTGTCATCTGTTTATAGTGGCATCCTTGCTTTATTTTGAAAGAAAGTATGCTCATTGTAAGTAAAACAGGTAAGTTCTATCTTTTATAAATCCTGATTAAAAGACTTTATGCAGAGATATCTTCGATTTAAGATCAGAGCATTTATATTCAAGATCAATGTAATGAGTATGACAGTCTTAAAAGATAAATCTATAGCGTTGCAAGATCTTTTAAAACAACGTCCGTAGCGCCTAAGAGAAAGAGAGAAACTACTTAAGCTTTTTACAGGTTATAAAACAGTTTTTACCTGCAAAGGCAATTCCGTAAGCATAGATACTTTGAACCATTTTGTTAGCTTTAAAAGGATCTGCGTAATGCTTTTCTTCGATTTGCTCGACAGCCTCTTGGCTAAGATCAATTAAATCTGAAACAACAGTTGTTGTTTTTATTTCAATTATTGCTGCCTTTTCTGAAAATGTATCTGTAAAGGCAATATCTGCATAACCATCGCCAGCTTCAAAATTTGAATGATATTCAGAGAAGAAATTTTCAGAGCAGTTAGTGAAAAGACCATTTAGATAACCATGATAGTAGTTCTCATGAGGTGCTTTTGTGGCATTATCTCTTAACGAGATAAAGCTCATTAAGATAGTGCGAAGCTTTAATTGAGCAAAAGTATTATCACCATTTAAAAGAGCGTTAGCTATTTCATCTGCAACAGTGTTAGGTACAATCTCTGTATTAAATCTGTTTTGAATGTTATGTTCAAAACACTCAAGTATTTCTAAATTCGGAATTCTTGCAAAAACTTCTTTATTGGTTTTATTGTCTTTAGACAACTCTTCCTTTTTAGTCTTATCCCAATCAAGAGTTAAATAACCAGTGTGTAGTAATAAAGACCAGAAATCATCTGAATTGTGCTCTGACAGTGTGTCATAGTTCATAGATTCATTTAGAATGAAGCTAATCGACTTACCATCAACTAAATCCTGCATTTTTTGGTTGTCATTATCAGTTAAATAACCAATATAGCCTGATAAGGATTTATCTGAGGTTGTGCCTTCCCAGTAGTTTTCTAACCTGTTTAACTTTAAGGTTCCCTTAAGATTCTTTTTGTAATAATCACTAATAAAACTTACTATATCCCATGGACAGAAAATCTCTTTGTCATAGAACTTGTATCCGTCATAATGCTCTTTTACTTTTTGAGCAAA
>SAMEA104315435__coassemble_585_pt1 | contig 31086 bp, 26 predicted proteins | sample SAMEA104315435__metabat2_high_PE_027 | metagenome-assembled genome bin SAMEA104315435 (sample SAMEA104315435) | gut metagenome | biome: Monkey gut; feature: monkey-associated habitat; material: faeces | place: China | collected 2013 | reverse complement strand
TAAGTACTGTTATGAACGAGACCATGTCAAGTAAATTTTTTAATAATTGCAAATAATATTTTTAATGAGTTTGAGAAGACGCTCTAAACAGCTTTATTGCGGGGCTTGGCCACTCTGTTATACGAGGATTGGATACCTCAGGTCAATGGTTTCTGCCGCGAACTCTACTGTCTACAAGCGAGGATCACTTTATTGTGCCTTCATAGTACTTTCGTAGTTAGTTCAAACCTATTGTTAAAGCGTCTTTGCAAACTCACTTACTATATCTCCGCAATTATTAGTTACGTTTCTTACCCTAATTTAAATCCAACAGCTCTTCATCTGTTTTAGGAACAGCTGGTGCCTTATCATAATGGTTCGTTATGAGTCCCCATACAAAGCATGCCATTTCCCTAGCACACGCTGATGCTGCCACATTCATGTTCTTTCCTTTGACATGTGTCATATTAAAGAACTTACGTTGAAGCCTTGTATTTGCCTTTAAAGCATACTCAGTAACTTCTTTAGGCAATTCCTTTTCAAGCTTTTTGAACGTTGCCGATTTTATTCCTATTCTGCCTCGCCAGTATCCTTTGGCTGATTCAGTAAGCTTTCGTCTCAGGGTACTGTTACCTGCCTTGGTAATACCTGTACCTCTTACCTTATCTCCACTCGATTGTTCTCCTGGAATAAGACCTAAATAGGATGCAAAGTCAGTTGGTTTTGAGAACCTGTTAAAATCTCAAATTTCTGCAAGTAATGTCAGTGCCACATTGGTTTCAATACCTTTGATGCATCTTAGTTTTTTGACGTTTTCACAGTACTGTTTTTCACTTGCCAGCTCTTCAATTCTGACATCCATAGCCTTAATCTTGTCACTAAGAAAGGTTAAGCTGGATAAATACTCATTAAGGATCTCCTGTTCTACAGGATCATTAAACTTTAAGTCTTTGAGCCATTTTAAATGGGCTACAGTCCAGTTACTCTTGGTCGGAGAGAACAATCCGTGACCTGTACAGAAAGCTATGATTTGCTGTTTGATTCGCTTTAAGGCTTTGTTATGTGAATCTCGCATACGCAGATACCCTCTTACAGCCTCATCATGCTCACTGAGCACGTATACTTCCTTATAAGTTTGGTATGCCAGACACTGGGCTATCACTCTGGCATCACGACGATCATTCTTTACCTTCTTACCGCCTTTTTGTACTGCCATTGTTGATGGTGCCATGAGCACGCATTTTATACCGACTTTGGTTAAATCCTTATAAGTACTGTAGCCTAAACATCCTGCCTCATAGCCACATACAAACTCACAGTCCTTCAGTTTCTTCTTCAGATTGGTTACATAGTTGACAACATTCTTTATAAAGTCATTGGTAAACTGTACCTCAGCAAAGTAGTTATCCTTTTCAACACCATATCCAGGATCAAGACTGCATAATGTGTAGTTTGAGGTATGGACATCCATTCCAATGTATACTATCCTATTCATAGAGACCTTCCTATATGTATGCGGTAATTCCGCGATTCTGTTAAATAACATTCACAGTATATACGGTAAATCCACATTTCTACATTTCAGCGAAGGTCTCGTTCATATTGTCTACAAGAACAGTGAAGATGAACTGTAGACAAGTCATTTTAGATAAGCTGTCTGTAATCTAAAATAGTCTGTTGTCAGATTTTGCATTTACTAGTGAAAATCCTTTCTGTGATAATTTTGATTTTTGGATAACTAAAGTCAAAATTATCATCTATAATCTTATCTATGAGTCAGTTAAATTCAAATAAGAAGAACAGTAGTGTTCTCATGCGGTATCGTCGTCTATTGTTAATTTGTCTAGCTTTAATAGTAGTGACAATAGGTGGATTTTGTGTTGTCGTTTACCTGTCAATAAACTCATTTCAAAAGTCTCCTGCTATCTATAAAGAACAGCTTTATTCCTTAAAAACAGGAGATAACGCATCAACCGTTGTGAATGCGTTTGTAACTAATCCTATTGAAAAGCAAATCGATCATATGTATTTGCGTTTCCATAAAGAGTATTCTGCTGTTCAGAAAGGACAGTACTTAGTGGATGGCAAAAAGAGTCTTTTAGATATCTTAAAAGATATGGTCGCAGGAAATGTAGTAGAGAAAATCTATCCTACTTTTACTGTAGTAGAAGGTGCAAATTTATCAAAGATCTTAAATAACATCAGTAAACGCAAGGTTGATGACAAGAAGTTTTACTCACTTATAAAAGATCATAAAAAGTTCATGGAAGATGTTTTTTCAGAGCAACCCGATCTTTTAGAATTTATAGGCGGTCCAAAGGATAATTTCGAAGGTCTTGTAGCTCCTGCTACATATCCTATGTATGAAAAATCTCCTTTGTATAACCTCTTCAAACGAGGCATGATAAATCAGGTTAAGCTCCTTAAAAAAGAATGGGAAAACAGAGAACCTAATGATTTTATTACGACTCCCTATGAGGCTTTGATCCTTGCTTCTCTCATCGAAAGGGAAACTTTTTTAGATGAAGAGCGCAGTAAAGTTTCATCTGTTTTTAAAAACAGACTACAAAAGCAGATGCGTCTGCAAACAGATCCTGCAGTGATGTATGGTGTAAGCCGTAACTTTACGGGTAAGCTTACCAAAAAGCATTTAAAAACTGACACACCTTATAACACCTATACAAGATCTGGTCTGCCTCCCACCCCAATTTGTATGCCCCAGGAAAAATCAATTCTTGCAGCTTTGCATCCTGAGAATTCAAAATCTTTGTACTTTGTAGCTAAAGGGGTATCTCCAAAAGACGGTCATTCTTTTAGCAGCACCTTAGATGAACATAACAGGGCAGTTGTGTCTTACAGAAAGAAAGTTGCTGAATACTTAAAACAGCAGCAAATTGCTGATTCTAGTCAGGATGAGTTAATTGAAGCAGAGAATGAAGCTCAGAACAATAACACTGGTGTAAGTCAGGACAGGAACAAAAACTCAAGCGATAAGGCAAAAGTTGCAAGTAAGACAAAGAGTGATGATAGCAAGTCTGATAACAATAAAAATGTATTTAAATCTGATGGTAAAACTGCTGATAGTAAATCTACCGAAAAGAAAGACAACAAGACTGCAGTTGAAAAGAGTAAAACTAATGATAAGAATGCAACCAACAATAACTCTAAAACTCAAACTGTAAAAGAGACTTCTGACAAGAAAGAGAATAATGCTAATAAAGAGAATAAAGCAAAGGGGCAAAATTCTCAAAACAGTAAAGAAAAAAAAGAAGTAAAGGCAAAAGAAGATAAAGCTAACGATAAAGTAACTAAAGCTGAAGAGCAAAAGTCTGATGACCCATCTAACAATGCAACTGTAAAGGGAGATAACAGCACTCAAGTGAGCATAAAAGAAAAGTCTTTAAAACAAAATAAGAGTGTGGTGTCTTCAAAAACTAACAATAATGAAACTGATAGAATTGCAAAAATTAGGCAAATTCAAAAAGATGCATTTAAAAAAGAAACACCAGTAAAGGTGGAATCAAAAAAGAATGAGATCTTAATTAAAGTCGATTAAACAATCACCATAATCTTAACTTTAATGTAAGATACGCCTACTTTGGTTAAAGAAATTTTATTTTGAATTACAAAATATTTAGAAAAGAACGATGAAAAAAGGCTTATTTATCACATTAGAAGGAACTGAAGGTTCTGGAAAATCAACACAAATTGCTGTTATTAAAGCGCATATGGAAGCAAAAGGTCACAAGGTAGTATGTTTAAGAGAGCCTGGTGGTACCCCTATTGCTGAGGAGATTAGAACTTTATTAAAAACTCCTAGAAAAGATGACAATATGTGCGATAAGACAGAGCTTCTTTTGATGTATGCAGCTCGCGCTCAACTAGTAGAAACAGTAATTAAGCCTTTATTATCCGCAGGCACAGATGTTATCTGTGATCGCCATGACTTGTCTACAGTTGCCTATCAGGGCGGTGGCAGAGGCATGAATATGGATGATATCAATGCTATTAGAAAAGTCGTTTTAGGAAACTTTAGACCAGATTTAACTATCATCATTGATGTTGATCCTAAGATTGGCATGCAAAGAGCAAGAAACAGAGGTGAGCTAGACCGTTTTGAGTTATCACAAATTGATTTCTTTGAGCGCGTTCGTAATACATATCTTGAATATGCAAAAACTCATCAAGACTTTGTCAGTGTAGTTGATGGTCATAAGGAGATCTCAGCTGTAAGCCATGATGTAATCGCTTGTTTGGATAAATTAAATGCTTGAGAACTGGTTAAGATCCTCTTTTTCAATATTTTCAAAATCACTTTTACAGGGAAGAGTTCCTCATTCTCTTATCATTGCTGGCAATCCTAATTTAGGAAGTGCAAGATTAGCTATTGAATGCGCTAAGCTCTATCTGTGTCATAATCGACGTGAGGATCATTACTGCAATAGTTGCAAGTCCTGTTTAATGTTTAATGAGCTGGAAACAGGTTCTCATCCTGATTTTATTTCACTTTTAAGTTCGACTACAGATGAAAGCGATAAGGGAGAAGACTTATCTCACTCCTTCCGTGATCTTATAGCAAATATGGAAGGTGCCTTTTCACCTGAAGAATACCTCTCTACAAGCGGAGCTAAAAACAATATCTCAAGAAGTGTAAGAGTAGATGGTATTCGTAAGCTTAACGAATGGGTAGCAGAAGGTTCTGTTTTTTCTCATGGCAAAGTTGCAGTAATTTCAAATGCACATACCATGCTTGAATCAGCTTCAAATGCTCTTTTAAAAACTTTTGAAGAGCCTCCTTATGACACCATGATCATTTTGCTTACCAAAGCATTTGAGGATTTGCCTCCAACTTTGTTGTCACGAGCTATTAAAATTCAGATCCCATCTGTAAAACTTGAAGACTCTTTAGTATATCTAAAGCAAAGAGTAGTTGACGATTTTGATGAACAAAGAGCAAAGATTGCTCTTGCTCTTGCAGACGGTTCACCCACTGGCGCTCTACAGATTTATTATGCGCAACAAGATAAAGTAGCTAAAGAGTTGGTGCAAAAACTAGAAGCTGTAATTTCTTGCTGTGATAGAAATCTTGCAAATATCAAAGAAAATGAGCTATTAGAATTACTAAATTCACTTTCCTCTTTCGAGTGTGCTCATATCTTGCAAAAGTTAGTTACAGAACTGCTAAAATATAAGGCTAGATGTAAGCCTTCAGAATTGGTCCTTTTAGCAGGAGTTGATTTATCTGCATTGTGCAGATTGCCCGCAACACACTTATTTGAAGCTTTTAACGATCTTAAGTTTATTCGTGCTGATGGAAATTTGATCCCAAGCAGAGCTCCGATTGCATTAATTAAAGCTTGGATTGAGGCTTTAAAGAGAAAGGCTAACTAAAACAAGTCATTTTGATTGATAAGGTTAAGTGGTGCTTGTTAAAAAGAATAGTAAATAAAGGTGTATAGTTTTGATTTTAACCAGATACATTTTCAAAGACATCCTAAAAGTTCAGGTAGTATGCTTTGCCGTACTTTTTACAGTATTTTTGTGTCAGACCGTGATTAAGCTTTTAGGACAAGCATCATCTGGCTCTGTTCCTGTAAATATTTTGTCAGAACTAGTGTTGTATTCAATGCCGTCAGTAGGTTTTATCTTACTGCCAATGACTTTGTATGTAGGTATTATTGTTTCTTTATCGAGAATGTCTTCAGACTCAGAAATGGTGGTTATGAAATCAATTGGTATTTCTGGTGTAACTTTTATGAAGATAGGCTTGCTCCTTGCCTTAATCACCGCTACATTTACTGCTGTAAATTGCTTGTATCTGATGCCAAAAGCTACCTATGAACAAAAAGTATTGAGTAACAACACTCAGAACAACCCAAGCTATATGCCAATTGAAAGCGGAAAGTTTTCTGATTTTGGTGACTATACTATCTATATTCAGACTGTAAACGGTGGTGAGAAGAAAGAGAAGTCTTTAGAGCAGGTTGTGGTAATTAAGAATCTAAATACAGTGATGATTAAAAATAAAGAAGCTGTATTAAATATTGCTAAATCAGGTTATATCCGCACTGATGAAAACGGTGTAAGATGGCTCACCCTAGGTGAAGGTAATCTCTATCAGACCAGTGGTAAAGATGGTTCTTTGAAAAAGACAAGTTATGAAACCTTAGCTGTTCCTGCTCCTGCTGATAGATCTAACAATTTAAAAGATGATGTGCTACAAGGTATTTCTACAACAGACTTGATTGCCTCAAATAAAGTAAAATCAAAGGTAGAATTACAGTGGCGTATCGCTCCTGTTTTAGGTTGTTTTATCTTTGCAATTCTTGCAATTCCTCTTTCTATGATCAACCCTCGACAGGGTAAGTTTGCAAGATTAGGACCTGCAATCTTAATGTTTGTAAGTTATTACTTAGTATTGCTTTCAATTCGAAATCTTCTAAATTCTGAAAAATTGCCTTTATATCCAGGTATGTACATCGTACCGCTTATTTATCTTATCTTTGTAGCAATTCCTTTGAATATTGATCTTAAGAAAAAGGTTAAGAAGTCAAAAAAGTCTCAAAAGGCAAGTAGCTAAAAACTACAGCTTGTCAGAAAGTTACCTTTTCTCAATATGACAAAAAAATGCAGCTTAAAGCTGCATTTTTAGTTGAAAATATAGTCAAAAGTCTTAATTGTTGTTATATGCGTAAGTTAAGCGATTAGGATGATTTTCTCTGTACTCTCTAGGTGAAACACCAACAAATCTCTTAAAAAGCTTTGTAAAGTAGCAAGGATCTTTAAATCCACATCTTTTGGCCACTTCATTGATGCTGTCTAAGGTAGTGGTAAGTTCGATAGCAGCTACCTCGGTTCTGAACTTGTTTAGATATTCCATTGGTCTGTAACTTGTAAGCTCTTTAAAGAATTTACAGAAATACTTTTCTGATAAATCCACAGACTTTGACATATCCTCAAGGGTGATATCCTTTGTGTAGTTATCAAAGATATATCTAAAGACATTATTTGCCTTGGTAAAGTGTTTGTAGAAACGACCTGCAACTTCGTTGTCATAGAGAATGTAATTGTTTCTTTCAACAATAAGTGTAAACAAGTTAGTGAGCTTACCGATCAGCCTAATACTTGTGCATAAATCGTCATCATGAACGTGTCTGAAGATGTCTTCAATTACATCAGTGATGACTTTATCGCTATCTTGAGTGAAAAAGGTCTGTACTACTAGCTGATGAGTCACCACCATCTTGATGATTGAGTAGTGAGGCATTGAGAGATCATAAATATCTCTTAGATTAAAGGTAATGGATTCATACTCAGTATCCTCAGAGCAAGGCTGGCAAGCATGAACTGCATAAGCATCTATAACACTACAGTCACCTTCGTTTAATGTAATGAGATGAGAATTTGCTGAAATGGTAACACTTCCCTTTATCACTCTGAATAACTGCTGATCTTCGTGGTAATGAAAAGGCACAACAAAGAACTCATTAGTTTTATCATAATGATAGTATTCAAAAGGAAAGTTAATTGTTCTCTCTCTAACAGGTATTGGATAATTTGTTTTCATAATTTGCATACAACTTTAAGGGCTTTATCTTTTTTATTTTTAATTGTTATAAAGCCTTTATTGAACTTTCGATTAGTAATCGATGTGTTCTGAAAAAATTCAAAGCTAAACGCTAATATCTAGATTTTACACTTATTCGAAAAAATTTTTTATCATGAAATAATAATACACAATATATATATTACATTAATTAAAATAAGCTACATGCATAAATTGATGAGCTTACAGTCACTATGTTATCAATAGATGCAACATAAAATAAAGATTTAATCGCCTTTTTTATCAAAAAAATTAGCTCAAGAATTAAATTTATTGCCTAACTTTTTGATAAAGCAAAATTTTACGTTTAAGTGCATTTATTCAGAATATGTTCTATTACTTTATGAACTAAGTGTTTTAGGACTTCGTATGTTAAAATACTGCTAATTGAATGGAGTATAAAAATCTATGTACGGAATTCTTGATAGATATGTAGGCAAAAATATCATTATGGCAGTGCTGCTAGTAGCGGTATGTATGACCCTGTTTGCAGGACTTATCACTTTTATTGATGCATTACGTTACATAGGTCGTGGCTCCATTGATTTCTTATTCGTTGTAAAGTATGTAATGCATAAGATACCTGGTATCTGTGTAACTTTCTTCCCTGTATCAATTCTGATTGGCGGTGTAGTAGGTCTTGGATTGATGGCAAGAAATTCTGAGATCATTATCCTGCAATCAATTGGTCTGTCTAAGTTGAATATCGGTGTATCCTGCGTAAAAAGCATCATTCCTTTAATCATTGTGATCTTATGCATAGGTGAATTTGTGACTCCTAGACTTGAGAAAATTGCTGAAGAGGATTTTGATAAGGCATCTATGAACGTAGGTGTCTCATTGACCACAAATGGTACTTGGATTAAAGAGGGCAATAATTACATCGGTATTCTAGGTATTGTCAACGGCAATATGTTAATGGGCGTCGTCCGTTATGAAGTCGATGATAACAAGTTAAAGTCATATAGTCATGCTCGTATTGGCAAATATGAGAATGACCAGTGGGTAATGTATGACGTTAATAAAGTAACCCTTACTGATGCTGGAACTGTTCACGAGAATATTGCAAAGCAGGTATGGCAGATTGGTATTAACTTAAAGAGAATTGAAGTATTAAGTGAAGTCTCTGAGAACTTGTCTGTATTTCAGCTTTATGATTACATCAATTACATTGAGCACAATGGCGTGGATTCATCTCGCTACCGTCTAGCTTTATGCAACAAGTTTATGTCTCCAATGGTGATGTTGGTAATGTTACTTTTGGCTTTATCAACCATTTTCGGACCATTACGTTCAATGAATATGGGCGCTAGAATTTTATCTGGTATTTCATTAGGCTTTGGTTATTACGTTCTAAATCAGATTGTAGCTCCATTCTCCATTGTATATGGTGTTCCTCCAATTGTAGGAGCCTCATTTGCAACAGTTATCTTTGCAGGCTTTGCCGTATATCTGTTAAACCGAAAATCATAAAAATTGAGCTTTGACAAAGTAAGCTTCAATCTATATAATGATGCCATTCTGTGCCGAAGTGGCGGAATTGGTAGACGCAGCGGATTCAAAATCCGCCGCCCTTAAAAGCGTGTGGGTTCGATTCCCACCTCCGGCACCATAACCTCCTTTTTTATCTAATCTCATTAAACTTCATTTTGTATCATTTATAGCAGTGTTTTTCTCGTAATTTCAAACAATTATAGCTGTTTTAAATATCTTTCAATATCTTTCAATTTCATTCAAGCTCATCGGCGCTACAAGTCTTAAAAACCTGTAGTTTTTATGTAAAATTTCTGTAGCGATATTTTTTTTCAAATTTCGTTTTAATCCGTAAACAGGACTTGGAAGGTTAAATAATGAAGAAGATCACAGCTATAGAATTTCATGGTAAAGACAAAAAAGGTGGTTTACTCAAAGAATGCATCAACAAAGCTGTAAATGAACATAAACAGGTTCATAAAGGTCTTGGCGGTGGACTAGAACTCCTAGTTTTAAAGAATACAGGAATAGCTAACTTTTACTATAAAAGTACAAGATTAGGCGCAGCCAATAGGATGACTCTTGGTGATGCTTTTAAGCGTGTCCAAGAACTTAAAAAAGCAGAAGAAATACAAAAAAAACGACAACAGGAGCTCAATACCAATAGTCCAAAGTTAAAAGTTTTCTTTGCGCAGTGGATTGATGAAAAATCAGAAACCTTAAAAGCTGGCAGTTCAAGAAAGATCAATATGCTAGCCTTATTTCGCCATACCTTATACCCTTTACATGACTACAGACTTTGTGAGATCACAGCTAACCTTGTTTATCAGAAGTTGTCTGCAATAAATCAAACACCAGGCAATAAACATAATGCTATTACTGTATTGTGTCAGTGTTTGAATAGCGCAACCATTAAAGGTTTAATTCCAGTTAACCCTATTCTTAAAATCTTCACAGGAAGTGAAAACCCATTTAAAAAACAGAAAGCAATCGGTTATAAGACGATTGAAGCTAGTCTTCTTAAAGAGAAGTACTTTGAGCCACTAAAGAATACAGCCCTATTAAACAGAACCTTTTATCTGTTTATTGCCTTGACTGCTTTTAGATTTAATGAATGTCGTCTGATGAAATGGAGCTGGATCAACTTTGATAAAAACGTGATCGTTATACCTCCTGATGCAGTTGGAGCTAATAAAACACAGAAAGAGCTTGTAAAACCAATTACTAAACAGGTAAGAGCTTTGCTAGAAAAATGGAAAGTATTCGCTGATCTAAGTTCTGATTATGTATTTAAAAGACCTTCTAAAGATCTTCCTATTTCTGAAATATGTTTAAGAGAGCCTTTGAAGATCCTTACATCAAGAGAGTTGGACTTTCATGGATTAAGAAAAACAATGAAAACATGGCTAGTATCAGAAGGTTGTCAAAATGAGTTTATCTCAGAGTTAGCTCTTACCCATGATGTACGTTCAACTATTCAGAAAACCTATGATAAGTATGACTATATTCAACCTTTATTAGAGGCTTTGCAACAATGGAACGACTATGTTGAAGCCATGCTACCAAAAGAATATCTAGAATTGTTAAAAACTAACTAATTGATATGCAACATATTGTCTATAATTTTTATTCTACTTTATAAAGGAAAGAAAATATGCACAATATAGGGGTAAATAGGGGATAAACGGCTTAAGAAAGCGAAAATTTATGTGCACGAATTTATAAAACTATGCATAAAGTGGTAAAAATTGTGCATAAAAGCCATTTTTTGTGCAGATACAATTTTTTTTTATAAAAAATAATAAATTATTAATTGAATTATAAGGAAATATCTATAAAGAATTGAGCACACTAAGGCTAAAATGAGCATTTCAGCCTTTAGCATACAAATATGACAATATTCAAATTTAAGAAGGTAGGTTTTCGTAGTCAATCAGACACTTTTTTACTATTCCAAAGATCTGGATGTATGATGCAGGTGTCACGATACCGGCAAATTTTGCTTGTTCAGGATCTTCCAACAGAGCTTCGTCACCTAGTTTTAAAGGAAATCTATTTTCTTCCTGATCTTTATTCCAACATTTAAGAGTCAAGAACTTACCATCAAAGTGAACCTCCCTGAATACAACGGTGTTGTACACGATAGATACTAATGCTAAGGTTCCATCAGCTACTTGCATTTGTTCTAGTGGTTCTTTGCCCATCAAATCTTTCCATGAGCATAAGGCGATACCACCATTAGGAAGTGATACACGATCGCTTACCATATCTGTATTTGTAACCCTTACAGCATAATCATATTTGCCGTATTCGTCAGCCTTTACTTTTTCTGAACAACTAATATCTTGATTGTGGAACTCACTGAATGCAGAGCCGAAAGTTTTGGCTTTAAAGAAATCTAAAGACAAGATGGGAACTCTTCGATCATAAATAGCTTCTGAACTAACTGGATTAACATTGATTAAATCAGCTGGGTCAACCTTTAAGCTAACACATATTTCTTCTAATTTGGTAGGTCTAGGTGATGCTTTTCCTGTTTCCCATTGATTATAGGCAGAAAGCGTAACTCCAAAAAAGTCGGCAGCTGTGACCTGAGTCATATCGGTTGTAGCTCTAATTTTCCTTAAATTCTCTCCAAATTCTTTTTTAAATCCAGTGACTACATTGAGGAGGGATAATTCTACATTTTTTGGAGAGCTAACGTCTAAATCAGGATAGTAGGTTTTTAGTTTAGAAATAAGCTTTTCAGAAGGAAAATTAGGCAAGTTCATTGTTATGTCCTGTAACTAAAACACTTACTAATTATAAAGTAACTAGAAAATTATTAAATTGTATCTCTTGACAAGATAATTTTTAAGACCTACTATTCGATTAGTTAATAACTAGATTGTAGTTGATAACTAAAAAATACTAGATAATATTCAATAATACTTTGTTTAGTATCACAAAGTAAAAGAAATAAAAAATGAATAAAACACTTGACGGGGTTACATGTCATTTGTAGTATAAATTGTAGTCACGTGAACTGTGATTGTTTAATTCTTAAGAAAAGTCATTGTCGCTAGTCATTTTTTTTTCTATGAAAAGAAAGAGGTAATTAAAAATGGACTCATATTTGGTTGTAACCGTAACAGAAGCAACAAAGCTTTTACGTATTTCAAAGCCAACTTTATATCGCTATTTACAAAAGGATCCTACTTTTCCAAAACCTATTCATTTAACTGAAAAGAAGGTTGTATTCAGAGTAGAAGCATTAAAAGACTGGCTTGTAAAAAAGGAAGGCGTTCCTTGTATTTAAAATTAAGCTCACAAATGAAGGTGTGCCTTACATACAGGTGTAAGGCTCGAATAGATAAAAAAAACCGTGCTAATAAGCACGGTCCTGAAACATACAGAAGAATAATACAATGTCTAAAGAAAATATACAAGAAGAAACCTTTAAATTCTTAAAAATAGTTGAAGCTCTAGAAGATTATATTAAGGAGTTTGCTATACCCCTATTGCATATTGCAGCAGACAGCGGTTCTAACGAAAAACTTACAAAAGCTGTTGGAGTATTGATTTGGAAACTAGAACGTACAAAGGTAAAACATTCATCTAAGATCTTTCTAGATTTAATCGGTCAAGGTTTTACAGATGTTCAGAAGGATGAAATTAAAAGCATTTACAAAGAAATAGCTGAAAAAATCTCATCTCAAACATTACCATCAGCATTTTATGACTTTATGAAGTCTACGATGTCTGAAGATGAAAGTACTATCAAAACTAGAATAATCAAAGACAAATTTGTTTCATTTTTACGTGACTATTTCAAAGTTAGATATGTTAATGGAGTGCTGTCATACTGGAATAGAGTTGAGTATGTACAAGGTAAATCTCAGCTAACTGCTTTAATTCATAACATCCGATATTTCTTTGAAATTAACTCGTTTCAGTCAGAGTCAACCTTTGTTGATGATAATTTTGCAGAATACAATATTCGTTCTGAGAATTATATCGATAACTACAGATTGCCTTTGCAGAATTTTGACTTAATTATCGACAAAGAAGATCCTAACGTTCACACTCTGAAACTGGCTAATAAATCAGCTTCTGAATTTGTTACCTGCGCACTAAAAATATCTATTCTTGAAAATGAAAATCTTAATTTACTGGATACAGAACAGGTATCTAAATCCATTTATGAATGGTTAGAACAGAAAGAACAGTATCCAGCATTTCAGAATTTTATTACAGATATGTTCGGTAAAAACACCGACAAGATAAACCGCTTTGCTGAAATTCTTGGAAGCACCTTTTTAAGAGATAATAAAATTAAAGCTAAAGGTGTTGCTTTTCTTGTTGGTCCTAGATCAACAGGAAAAAGCTCAATTTTAAATATTTTTACTCAAGTAATCGGTACTGAAAACTGTTGTTCTATTAATCCAAACGAATTAGGTGAACGTTTTTCTCTTCAATCTGCTGTAGGTAAAAGAGTCAATTTTGTACACGAAGCTCCATCATCAAGTCTAGATCAAAACTGTGTGGCTAAATTCAGAAACATGGTTTCAAATGATCCTGTCTATGTTGACACCAAGTATGGTGATCCAGGTATGTACAGGTTCTATATGCGCAATATCTTTGCATGTAACACTTTACCGTTCATTAAATGGGACGCTGATGATAAAGGTGCAGATGCTTTTCTATATAGAATTCAGATCTTTCCTATCACTAAAAAATTTAAAGAAAGTGATCTGTCAAGAAAGTATGAACATGATCAGAACTTTTTGTATGCGCTATTTGTCTTTGCTTTAAAAGGTGCTTTTCGTTTACTGAAAAATGGTGAATTTTCCTACTGCTATGAGTGTGAGCAAGCTATGAAAGAGTATCTAAACGATCTATCACCTCTATATGAGTACGTTACCAAAGTTTGTGATAAGCATACACTCATTGATATTCCTGTAGATAAGGTTTTTGCCACTGAGTGGGAGTTAGAAAAGTACACCATTGATGGAGCTTATAAAAGATTTAAAGAATGGGCTAGAGGTGAGGGATATTTTCCTAGAGGAGACTATCCAATCAAAAAAAACTTCTGTAGTGCTGTGACAGAAGTTTATAAGGATGTTGAAGTAAAGCGTGGCAGCCTATGGCTTGATAACGGTGTTACTAAAGAACGCACACAACGCAATATTTTTGCTTTAAAGAAATCAGATAAGGAGTAGCCCATGAAGCTGTGTAAAAAAGATCGTAAAAGCACCAACAAATGGGTTGTTTCAACTGGATATGCCTGTATTGTTGCTGAACTTGTAAACAATGATGATGAACCATCATTGTTGTTAGTTAAATCATTCTGTTGCAAGCGTGAAAGTGATCAGTATTTCATCTTGCTTAAAGGCAAATCATTTGATGATTTGTCATCAACTATATCTACTGATTTTGAACAAATTAATCGGAGTTTTTAAAATGAAAATTATTAATGAGAATGAAGTTTCATCATCATTAACACAAAAATTATTTAAACCAATAATATTGGATAACTATAAAGAGTTGTTTGGGCAATATGCTCTGACTGAAATAAATGAGTATGAACACTGTTTAGATTCATACGCTTCTACACATGGACTCTCAGTATATGAGATGTTTAAGCAATTTAATTATATCTTTCATAATCCGAATTATGATCCGAATACTACACCATTTACTGATCTTGAACTATACGCCTTTGAAACAATATTTGAGTTGCCAAAATTTTCAAAAAATGAACTTATCAATAATACTCAAGAATATATAAAATTTCAGATGGTAGGAGACCGTTCTATTATGTGTGATCAGTCGATTATATTTCTCTTTTTATGTTTCAAGAATAGCATTGAAACAATCTTGGATGATGATGAAAAATTGGAAGAAGTGGTAACAGTATTTATTCAAATCTATACTCTTTTTCGTGCTCAGTTCAAAGTGACTGGAGAATTATTTCACTATATTATGTTTGTGCGTTATGCAAATATAGTATCTTCTCTCCAAGAATTTGAAATAAAACATGATATAACATTCCCTGTTTTCGCTACATATTCATCTGATTTTCCTAAATTTGAAGAAATTTTGACTTACCTATGTAGACCAATCTTAAATAACAAATTTTAATTACAGGAGAATATATATGGAAGTAAATTTAAGTCAGCTCCAACAAGAAAATTTATCTTCAGGTAATGACCAGATTGAACGAGGTCAATCTGTAGATAAAAATGAAGTTTGTAGAACCGATGAGCTTGATGCTCAGATAGATGAATTTAATTCTATAGAAGCTGAATATAAGAACTATCTGAAGAAGAAAGCTAAGGTAGCAAAGCTTCAAAAAGTGAGAGCTGAGTTAACTTCAAAGCTACAAAAAATTGAAGATGAGCTTTCTAAATTGCTAAGTGAATAACTAGCAATTCAAATATTGGGAGAAAAGATGGTGAGCTTGCGAACATCTTTAATCCCAATCGCACTGACACCCGCATGGGTGTTGTAGTGCGCACTACAACACCCCATATCGCAAGCTCAAGGGATGTTTCCCTGCGTTTTCCGCATATTCATGTCTAGCGGAAAAGATGATCCACATTATATTTTAACTAACCGAAGGAGTATTGTATGGCAGAATTGTCTTCAATAAATATTGAACCATCAAAGATTAACAATACAGAACACAACACTAGATTTGTTAGTCCTACTTATCTTTTAAAAGAAAAGAGTCTTGGTGTTGAATATGATCTTAACCATGAAGACGCAGAAGCTCTTTATCAATCATTGCTCAAAGAAGCTGTTACTAACTATACGCAAAGAACAGGTCAACAACTGCAAGCCAAGAAACTTAGATGGTCAGCTGTCGTTAACATTAAAGACACGACCACTATGGATGATTTAAAAAAACTAACTCAAAAGCTGTATCAAGAATATGGATGGCAGTGCTACCAAATTGCAATTCACAGAGATGAAGGTCATAAAGATCCTGATACAGGTGAAACCATTTATAACCTTCATGCCCACCTTGAATTTTTAATGCTGAATAAGAAAGGTATTTATTGCTTTAAAAAAGGCGAATGGGGCAAAGGCAGAATGTCTAAACTTCAAGATATTGTAGCTGAACAGCTACAAATGAAGCGTGGAGAAACTCTCAAAGACAGAATTAAAAATATAGCTGAACTGCTCAGTGCCGATATTTCTGAAATTTTGAGAGGTAAAGATGAAACTTATACAGCTTACTGCAAGCGTTTAAATCTAATTGCAGAGCAAAAAGGCATTGAGAACTTTAATGCCGGTAGTTTTCTCAAAGGAAAAACTAGAGTTAATCATTACCAGTACAAGCAACAGATGATGGCAGTTGAAGATGCGCTCAGACAGCAGAAAGCTCATGAACTGCAAAAAGTAACCTCTCTTAATAATGAAGTAACCGAGCTTAATTCTAAATTATCTTCCCTCAATAATCGTTTTATGGCATTAGAAACAGCTTATAAAGATGCTCCCATTAAGACTATAAAAGAGCTTAATGAGTTAAAAGAAAAAATTAGACGTGAGATGATTGCAGAAGGTGGTTTTGAACAGGAAGATTATAAAGTTTTAGGCGCTATCGTTAATACCATAAAGAAAGATAAGAGTTATAAAAATTTTACTTTCAAAAATGTATTTGAACAAATCATATTAGGTTTAAAGGCTACTTCAGAAAGGGATAATTTACAAAAACAGAATGGCGCTTTACAGGCTGATAATGAAAAACTAAAGGTACAAAATACAGAAGCTAACACAAAGATCGTTAATCTTAATCAGTCCTTGCAAGAGGTAAAAGCTGAATTAAAGAATATTAAAGATCATCCAATCATCAAAAAAGAGCCTAGAGAACTTACAGATGATGAAATCAGGACTTTACCTCAATTCGTTAAGCTAGAAACAGCGTTTAATGATGCTCCTATAAAAACTAAGAAGGATCTTGATGAATTAAAGGCAAAGATTAGACGTGAGATGATTGCTGAGGGCGGTTTTACCCAAGAGGATTATAAAATTCTATCAGCTACTGTTGCCGAAATTAAGAAATTCTTTAATCTTCAAGAACATACAGTCAAAGACGTAATAAACCAATTAGCAAAGGGTCAAAATTTAGAAACTGAAAATAAGAGTCTTAAAGCTGATATATCAACATTACAGGCTTCTGAACAGAAACTAAAAGCTCAAAACACACTTGCAGCAAATGAAGATGAACAACAGAAGAATGTTTTTAATGCAAAAATTGCTGAAAAAGACAGCATAATCAGCGAAAAAGACAGCATAATCAGCGAAAAAGACAAGAAAATTAAAGAAATTAACGCAAAATTAGCAGAAAAGCCCAAAACTCGTGAATATACTCTTGAAGAGATAGAAAAACTGCCACGAGTTGTGGATTTAAAGACTATTATCAAAGATCTTAAAGCTAAGTTAGAGCTTAAACCTAAGGAAATCGTAAAAACTGTCAAACAAGAGCTTTCAGAAGATGATATTGAACAATTACCACGTGTTAAAGAGCTTTGCAACGAGGTTAAACAGCTAACAGACGATAACACCATTTTAAAAACTAAGCTCAAAGAAAAGCCTAAAGAGGTTAGAGTTGAAGTCCCAACTATTAAAACTGTTACCGTACAACGTGAGTTGACAAATGAAGAATTAACGAATTTGCCAATCGTTCGTGAGCTTTCCTTAGATAATGAACAACTAAGAAATGAAAATGCGCAGCTATCTGCACAGATTGGAGAACATCAAGATGGCTTAGCATTGCTTGTAGGCAGAATTGACGATGAGGGGTTCCCTGAAATAGCAGAAAGTATTGCGCAATCAGGGCAATCAGGCTCTATACGTGAAATTTATGAAAAAATCGCCGATTTTTTCTCTTCAACCTTAAAAAGAAGCGTTCAAAAGGTGGCTAAAACAGTAGGAAATGCCTTTAAATTAGGTCGATAATCATCATAATTCATCAAAAACAACGAAAGCGGTGACTAAAATCATCGCTTTTTTGTTGAGTGCATTCTCAAACGATTTAGTTCTGTAATGATCTTCACCTATTTCAATTTGAAGATCTTTTAAATCAAAAAAGAGGTGCACAAAATGTGATCCTCCTTATATAGATTTATTAAATACAATGCATATCACGTAATTGCTTGGTAAAAGAGTATGGGGGAAGTAAAAACTTGCACGTTCTTACATAGCAAAATCTCAAATCGCTTTCTTAAGCCGTTTATAGCACTTTTTTAGTGTGCAAAAACATGTTTTTCTGTGCATAAATTATTTTTTCATAAAGGTACTTGTCTTTGGTAACAGTTGCATATCCTTTAATTTATGCGGATCCTAGAATAAATTTCTTAAGATCCTAGGTATGATTTTTTTTATTTCAAATAATTCTTAATGGACAGTGCAATTTCATAAGCAAGATTTACTGGTACAGCATTTCCAATCATTTTATAAGCATTGTTTGTATTGTCATAAATGAATTTAAAATCATCTGGAAAGCCTTGTACTCTTGCAACTTCTCTAATTGTCATACGTCTATATAAATGACGTTTTTCTTCAACGAAACGACAATCATTGGTAGCAACCTTAATCATTTTTGGTGCTTGTGGGTGTAATTGGCATTGCCTACCTGAAGCTTGAACTGTAAAGGCTTGTTCATCCCAACTCTTTACTCGGTTTCTGCTCATAAAAATAGGAGAGAATGAACCAGTAAAATATTCGTTATTATTGATGGCGTCAGGATTATGCTTATTGTTTTTTCCTGCTGGAACTGCTGTATCTCTAAGATCCCAAATAATATCTCTTAAAGTTATTTTCTTTGAATCATCTTCAGTAGAGCCTTTAGGAAAGATAAAGTCTATATTAAGATCTTTTCTAAAACCTATGTAAAATACTCTTTTACGCTCTTCGGCTACACCATAATCCTTGGCATTTACTAGCGTTAAACTTACATCATAGCCTGCATCTTCAAACATTTTTAAGATGTTTTTTACAGCATCTGAATGTCTGTCTGCAAGCATACCGCTAACATTTTCGGCCAAGAAAAACTTAGGCTGAAACTCTTTTAGAATACGAATATAGTCAAAAAATAATTGACCTCTAGCATCCTCTATTCCTCTAAGAGATCCTGCTTCAGACCATGATTGGCAAGGTGGGCCACCAATAATACCATCAACTTCACCACTAAATATTTGTGAAATATCATCCTTTTTGATTTTTCGTATATCACCCTCAATTAAATGTGTTTTAGGATGATTTACTTTAAATGTTTTCCAAATAGTTTTGTCGAACTCGTTTGCAACAGGAATAGCAAAACCAGCTTTCTCGAAGCCAAGGTCTAACCCTCCGCAACCTGAGAACAGACTAATTACATTCATTATTCTTTCCTAATATACTGTAAATCTAATTAACTTAGCTTCTTTTAATAAAGCTGGGTTATCAGGGTTTTGGATCTTAACATTTGAGATTGTAAATTCCGGAATAACTCCTAGTAATTTTTCTAACTCCTGTGTCTCTGCAAAAGAATTATATTTTTCATTACTTATTACTGCACAGAAATCAAATTTACAATCTTTTTTATGACCTGCTAAATCTTTAAATGTTTTCCATGGATTTTGTAAAATCCACATACCTCTAACTCTTAATGTGGTAATTCCTAAAGGATCAACTCTCTTAAATTTTGCTAATTCATTAGTTTCAGAAAATTCTAAATTAGGAGTTGATTCAACTGAATCTTTGATTCTATTTTTTATATTTAAATAGACTGATTCACTGGCAGCATAATCAATTCCATAAACCATAAACAAAGAAAGTAATTTCTTGTTTTTAACCTGGCCAATAACATAGAGGAGATCTTTTTCTTTCCAATTTCCACCATCTGAATTTCTACAGGCTTCATTTATCATAGTACTTGTAGATAGTAATTTATGCTTTGGATGTGAGCTATTAAGCTGCAAATCACCTTCAAATGATTCAATTTTCTTTACTTCAATAGCATCACCATTTTTCAATATTAAGTCAGGTGGATTAGAGTCATTTCCTATATAAGAAATAACATCAGCTATTTTTTCTAATCTTGTTTGATTGTTTTCTTCATTCAAGGTTCCTGCATATAAATCTTTAATATATTCTTCAAGAGCATCGCCTAAAGCATTTGCTTTATGCCTTGCATTATAAAAGTCACCTAGATTTAATGTAGGATTCTTTATTAAATTGATGATCGCAGTAATTGTGTTTGTCATTGTGAAACTCCTTTCCAAGCATTTTACATTATGAAATTTGCCTTAAAAAGAGTGTGAGAGCATTTTTAATCATACCTAGGATCTTAAGAAATTTATTCTAGGATCCGCATAAATTAAAGGATATGCAACTGTTACCAAAGACAAGTACCTTTATGAAAAAATAATTTATGCACAGAAAAACATGTTTTTGCACACTAAAAAAGTGCTATAAACGGCTTAAGAAAGCGATTTGAGATTTTGCTATGTAAGAACGTGCAAGTTTTTACTTCCCCCATACTCTTTTTAATTTTTTTTTTTGTGATCCTTATAAATCAATAAGTTAAAATTTAAAAAAATAAAACCGTGATTTAGATCGCATATATTTATTTACATAAAATTACATATAAATCTATCTGTAGTTTTTTGTAGCAGTTTTTTTTATAAAAAACTGTAGTTTTTTGTAGCGCTAAAAAAATAGTTTATAAATCAATATACTTTTTCTTTTTGAACCCAACCTCCGGCACCAGATCTTTTCATTGCATCATATCTTTCAAAATCATAATTTTTGCAATTTAATTGATTAAATTTATAGCAGTATCAACTGTTGCAAATTTTAATTTATTCCAATATCAGTAAAATTCATTTAAGCAGAACGGTGCTGCAAGTATTCAAAAACTGTAGTTTGTGTAAATTTTATCTGTAGTTTGTTTTTAGCAAACTTCTAAAAACACTAAAAACCAGTAATTATTTTAGAGAACAGATAAAATAATGATGCAATATAGGCGTGCGTGGTTCTAAATAAAATTAAGGATCTACCATGAAAACTTTAATTATTTTAGCGACTCTAGTTTTACTGTTATGAGCTCAACCTGTATGGTAAATCAGAATTACTCGTGAAGTGGGAAAGTAATTACCTACTTTACCTTTAACTATAATGAAATTTTAATTCAATTTTCTAAATAATGTAGCGACTGTTCCTCGTCACCACATTATTCAAAAATATAAAAATTCAAATTATTTCATTGCGTAACACACCATAATGCCTACGTCTTTTCTGAATACTGTTGTTTAAAGCGTTTTGATTTACGTTTTATGACTAAGCACTAAATAGGTCATAGCAGATCTTTATAATAAAGATTGCAATCACAAGGAGCATGATAGGTTTAGTTCCGATAGCTCCTTTCTTTTCAAAGAATTTAGCTCCAACGTAGTTACCGGCAATACTAAAAATACCAGCTGTAAGCCCTAAAGTAAAAACTACAGCATCGTTGATACAGAAAACAGTAAAAGCTGCAAAATTAGTAGTGAGATTTACTGCTTTTGCTAAGCCATTAGCATTTTTTAAAGTAAAGTTGGCAAAGGTACAAAAACCTATTAAGAGGAAAGTTCCTGTTCCTGGTCCATATATACCGTCATATATTCCTACAAATAATGATACTAATGAGCACAGCGCAATGACAAGAACTTCACTTAGTTTCTTCTCAGATCCCTGTCCAAAATTTCTGTTTTTTAAGAGGTAATACGCTGTAAGAGGCAATATGAATAGAAGGGCAATTTTAAACTCTCTGTCAGGAACTAACAGTGCTAGCTTTGCTCCAATTGACGATCCTACAAAAGCAAAAATAACGCCAATTACAGCCATTTTTAAGTTAATGTAGCCTAGTTTTGCATATTTGTAGGTGGTAATTGATGTTCCTAGCATTGCACTTAATTTATTAGTACCAAGAGCAAAATGAGTTGGAAGACCAGAAATAAAATAGGCTGGAAGTGAAATGAGTCCTCCTCCGCCTGCTATTGCATCTACAAATCCAGATAAAAATACAAATGGGCAAACAATAAGATAAACGTAGATATCTATAGTCATTTTAAATAGTGATCACTTGATTATTTGAATATGAGTTAAGCACAGGGGACTATAGCACAGGAGAGAATTTATAAAACAGATGTATCGATTATGCTCAAATTTGCACAAAAAAAACGCCTGACAGAGTCAGGCGTGACATATGAACGATTAGCTTAAATTTTTAGTTCGAAAACTTGTAGATAATTGTCTTCTGCAATGGTTTCTCAGGAGTTACCATTGGATTTACATCAGCAAACTGTGGTAAGTGAGGACAATCTGGGTAGAACTCAGGCTCAATACAAACAGCACTCTGATCTTTATAATCCTTTCCATCATCACGGGCAGCGATGTGATTATCACCATGATTTACATAATTAGCAGTATATAACTGGAATGCAGGGTAATCTGAAGATACTTCTAAAGACAATTTCTTGTCGTCAGATGTCACCTTAATAAATGGTTTTGTCAAATCCCCAGCGATTAAAAATGGGTGATCATAACCTAAACTTGCTTTCATCTGGTCATCTTTTCTAAAGTCCTGACCGATGGTCTTCTCTTTTGTAAAGTCAAAAGCACCACCTGCTACCTTACGAACTTCACCTGTAGGAATAGAGGTGTCGTCTAAAGGTAAGAACTCAGTTGAATCCATCTTAATGGTGTGATTTAGAATTGAGCTGTTGTGACCGTTTAAGTTGAAGTAGGCATGGTTGGTGATACATGCATAGCACTTCTGGTCGCATTTTCCTGTGTACTGCATAACAAGTTCATTGTCATCAGTTACGGTAAAGACAACGGTTAAATCGAAGTTACCAGGGAATCCCATGTCGCCATCAGGAGAATGAATGGTGTAGGTAAGAGAATTAGCACTCTTATCTAAAAGTTTGAAACGGCGCTTATCAAAACCTTCTACGCCTCCGTGAAGACAGTGCTGTGCGCCAGAATTTAACTTATATTTTTTGCCATCGATTTCAAACTCAGAGTTTGCAACACGGTTAGCGAAACGACCAATGGTTGCATTAAAGAAGCATGACTGTTTATACCAATCAGCAGGATCTTTTACACCGAGTAAAACTTCACGTGGTTCTTCGCTCTTTACAGGAACCTTCATAGAAATGATGGTTGCACCCCAGTCCATAATGGTAACGCTCATGCCATTAGCGTTAGAGATGGTTTCTAATTTTGGATTTAAAGAATAGCTTTCATTCATGGTGAATTTCCATTTTCTTATTGATAATTTCTTTACTATGCTAATTATATGGTAAAGAAAATAATATAAATGAAAACGTTTACAAAATAGTGATATAGCGCAAATTTTTGTGAATATGTATCTATTTAACATTTTGAATTTTAATAAGATTTAAAATGGCGAAATTTTGCAACATTGATGATGATAGTATTCAGTTTTCAATTAGTTTGTGTTTTTTTATTCCAAATTGACTGATTTATCCATCCCATCTATTATTAAAATCGTGACAATTTGAGAATAATAAGGTTAAAGCATAGCTAAAACTTAAGCGTTAGATGTTATGATGAAGTAGTTTTAATGACAGGTTGAAAAGAGGAGCACATCCATGCAAAGCTTTTTAGAAATATCAAAAAACCGTTACACTACTAAGCATTACGATCAGGATAAAAAAATCTCACAAAAAGACATTGATACCTTACTTGAGATTGCAAGACTTACTCCATCAGCAGTAAATATTCAACCATGGCATTTTTATGTAGGTTCTACACAGAAAGCAAAAGATCTTATTTTACCTGCAATTCCTGATTTTAATATCCCAAGAATAAGAGATTGTTCTCACTTTATCGTTTTGTGTTCAAAAACCAAGATGACTAAAGATGAATACGATGCACTTACTGAACAAGAGGACAAAGACGGTCGTTTTGGAGATCCTAAACTAAAAGAGGCTATCGGCTCACACCGTATGGAATTTGGTCAGATGCACGAGAAGTTAGGGGATTTTTCACAGTGGACTGCAAAACAGGTTTACCTTGTAATGGCAGCTTTGTTATATGGAGCTGCTTCAATGGGGATTGACTCAACACCAATTGAAGGTATGGACTTTGCTAAAGCTGATGAAATTCTTCGATTAAAAGATACGAATTTACAGTCTGTTGGCATTGTAACTTTAGGCTACAGAAAAGATGACTCTAATGCTCTAAGACCTAAGTCAAGATTAGCAAAAGAAACTATTATTTCATCACTGGACTAAGTAAGAAAAGGAGCAAAATGTTTGAATTTACAACTCAAGGCACATGCAGTAAAAAGATCTTTGTAGAGCTAGATGGCAAAAAGATTAAATCAGTTGCTTTTGAAGGCGGCTGTAATGGTAATTTAAAAGCTATCGGTAAGCTTGTGAAAGATCATGATATTGATGAAATCATTCCTATTTTAAGAGGAAATCTCTGCAAGAACAAGAATACTTCCTGTGCAGATCAGTTAACTTATGCTCTAGAAGAAGCTTATAAAGCAGAGCAGGTCAAATAGTCAGTATAATCACTTCAAAATAAAAAGGTCCTACAAAAAAGCAGGACCTTTTACTTAATTCTCTTCTAATCGAAAGATTTAAACGGTACCGTGAGCTCTCCAAGTTGGAATTTTGCTCTCATACTCTTTAATCTCATCTTCATGCTGTAAGGTCAAAGAAATAGCATCTAAGCCTTCTAACAGGCAGTGACGTCTGAAAGGATCTAAAGTGAAAGTAAAGTGCAGGTTATCGCAATCTACAGTCATTTTTTCAAGATCGATAGTAATTTTAGTACCAGGCTTTGCCTCTAGTACTTTAAAGATCTTATCGACATCTTGAGCTGACAGCTTTAAAGGTAACAGACCATTACCTAAAGAGTTGTTGTAAAAGATATCTGCAAATGAAGGAGCTATAACTGCTCTAAAACCATAACCCATTAAAGCCCAAGGAGCGTGCTCTCTAGATGAGCCGTTACCGAAGTTGTCACGAGCAACTAGAATAGTAGCACCTTTGTACTCAGGTTTATTTAAGTTAAAATCAGGATTTGGTTTTGTTTCGGCATCATCTAAATATCTCCAGTCATGAAACAGGTGGGCACCAAAACCATTTCTATCTACAGCTAATAAGAACTGCTTTGGAATGATCTGATCTGTATCGATATTTGCTGAATCAAGAGGTACTGCAACACCCTTGTGTACGGTAAATTTCTGCATTTATAATCCCCTTAGATAAATTCTCTTACATCAGCGATAGCGCCTTTGATTGCACATGCTGCAGCAGTAGCTGGGCTCATTAGATGAGTTCTTGAGCCTTTACCTTGACGACCTACGAAGTTACGGTTTGAGGTTGAAGCGACTCTAATGCCAGCTGGAGCCTTGTCGTCGTTCATGGCAAGACACATTGAGCAGCCTGGCTGTCTCCACTCAAAACCTGCATCGATAAAGATCTTATCCAATCCTTCTTTTTCAGCCTGCTTTTTAACCCAACCAGAACCAGGAACTGCAATAGCTAACTGAATGTTAGATGCAATCTTGTGACCTTTTAGAACCTTAGCTGCTTCTCTAAAGTCCTCAATTCTGCCGTTAGTGCAAGAACCAATGAATACATAATCAACAGGAGTACCAATTAGCTTCTGACCTGGTTTTAAGTCGATGTACTCAAGAGCATCCTTGCATGATTTAGCCACGATAGGATCGCTGTAATCATCAGGTGATGGTACTGTTGCTGTCACAGGAGCTCCCTGACCTGGGTTAGTACCCCAGGTAACATAAGGCTCCAAAGCTGAAGCATCGATAGTAACAGTCTTATCAAATACAGCATCATCGTCAGACTTTAAAGTCTTCCAGTACTCTACAGCTTCATCAAAATCTTTGCCTTTAGGTGTATACAGTCTGCCTTTTAGATATTCAAATGTAGTCTCATCAGGGGCAATCATGCCTGCTTTTGCGCCAAACTCGATAGCCATGTTAGACAAGGTCATTCTGCCTTCCATAGACAGAGCGCGTACTGCTTCACCACAGAATTCAACAGCATAACCAGTACCACCTGCTGTAGTTAATTTAGCAATGATAGCCAAAATTAAGTCTTTAGCGTAGCAACCTTTTTTCAGGCGACCAGTACACTCTATCTTCATGGTCTTTAGACGACCCTGCTTTAGAGTTTGAGTTGCCATTACGTGTTCAACTTCAGAGGTGCCGATACCAAAAGCTAGAGCACCAAAAGCGCCATGAGTTGCAGTGTGTGAGTCACCGCATACTAAGGTAGTGCCTGGCAGTGTAAAACCGGTCTGTGGCCCAATGATATGAACAACACCTTGGTTTTCTTCACCAAAACCAAAGAACTTAACACCAAATTTCTTGGTATTAGACATTAAAGCTTTGATCTGCTCTTGAGCCATTGGTGAGCAGGCTTCAATGGTTTGTGATCTTGTTGAAATGTCATGATCCATAGTTGCCAGGTGCAAATCAGGACGGTGTAGCTTACGACCTGCCTGTTCAATACCTGCAAAAGCCTGAGGTGAGGTTACCTCATGGACTAATTGTCTATCAATATACAGAGTTGGCAGCTCTCCTTCCTGCTTGAAAACAATATGACTGTCATAAACTTTCTGATAAAGTGTTTTACCCATTTTTAAAACCTATGTGTTCTAATTTATTTATTTTTAGCCATTGATCTCTGAGGCAATCTTGTCACCCATCTCTGATGTAGATAGAGCAGGGCGAGGTGAAGCACCTGATTCCATTAGATCTCCAGTCAGATAGCCTTCTTTTAGTACTTTAGCTACAGCATCTTCAATGCATTTAGCTGCATCGTACTCTTTTAGAGAGTAGCGAAGCATTAGAGCTGCTGACAGGATTTGAGCAATAGGGTTAGCAATGTTCTTACCTGCAATATCAGGAGCAGAACCACCTGCAGGCTCATATAGACCGAAACCGCCCTCACCTAATGAAGCTGATGGTAACATGCCCATAGAACCAGTGATCATTGCGCACTCGTCTGATAAGATATCACCGAACATGTTTGAACATAGCATTACGTCAAACTGAGCAGGGTTCTTAACTAACTGCATAGTAGCGTTATCAACATAGATGTGCTCAAGTTCAACCTCAGGGTAGTTCTTAGCCATCTCTGTTACAACTTCACGCCATAGAACCGAACTCTGTAATACGTTTGACTTATCAACAGAGGTTACTTTCTTATTACGTAACATAGCAGCTTCAAAAGCAATCTTAGCGATTCTTTCAATTTCAAAACGGTGGTAGATCTCAGTATCAAAAGCTTTTTCCTGTGGACCTGTACCTTCTCTGCCTTTAGGCTGACCAAAGTAGATACCACCAGTAAGCTCACGAACGCACAGCATATCAAAACCGCGCATTGCAATATCAGCACGTAATGGAGACAGTGATCCTAAACCCTGGTAAATCTTTGCAGGACGGAAGTTACAGAACAGGCCAAACTGCTTACGTAATGGTAGAAGAGCACCAGCTTCAGGACGCTTTGCTGTAGGTAAGTGATTCCATTTAGGACCACCTACAGATCCGAATAAAATTGCATCAGCCCACTTACAAGCATCCATGGTCTTCTCAGGTAGTGGCGTACCGCAAGCATCGATAGCGCAACCGCCAACTAACTCTTTTTTGTACTCTAAGGTAAAGTTAAACTTTTTCTGAACAGCTTCTAAAACCTTTAAAGCCTCATTCATTACCTCAGGACCGATACCATCACCTGCTAGTACTGCAATTTTATAATTCTTAGCCATTTTTAAGCATTCTCCTTTTCGTGCTTTTCTTCTTCAATAAGTTGTGCTCTATAAATACTGTTACATGCTGAAATCAGTGACAGGGCAGAAGCTTCGATAACATCAGTTGATAAGCCTTTACCGTGATAATGTCTATTGTTGTAAATAACGTCAACATCAACCTGACCTTGGGCGTTCATACCTGAACCTTTTGCTGAAATTACAAAGTTGTCAAGCTTTAGCTTGATACCGGTTAGGCGTGAAATACAGTTAAACACTGCATCAACAGGACCGTTACCTGTACCTGATTCTGTTCTAGTTCTCTTACCAATCTTCAGGCGAACTGAAGCTGTAGGAATAATGTTTTTGCCACCTGACATTACATTTAAGCTGTCTAACTCAAACTGTGAATCCTCTTCTTGTTCATGAGATAAGAACAGCAGAGCCTCTAGATCATAATCAAAGACTTGACCTTTTCTGTCAGCTAACTTTAAGAATCTTGCATAGATATCATCAAGATCATAAGAACCTTCACGATAACCTAATTTTTCTAGAACAGCCTTGATCATATGACGACCGGAACGAGCGGTCATATGCATGTTGTTTTCTTTGAAACCAACGCTCTGAGGAGTTAAGATTTCGTAAGTGCTCTTGTTCTTTAATACACCATCCTGGTGAATGCCTGAACTGTGAGCAAAAGCATTTGAACCAACAATAGCCTTGTGGCTAGGAACTGGTTCATTGGTAATACCTGAAACAACCTGACTTGCTCTTGCAATGTTCTCGGTGACGATGTTGGTGTAAACACCCTTCATATATTCTTTACGCAGTTTCATAGCCATAACAACTTCTTCTAGTGAAGTGTTACCTGCTCTTTCACCAAGTCCATTTACGGTACACTCAATCTGGCGGGCGCCTTCCATTACAGCTGTAAGAGAGTTTGCTGTTGCCATACCAAGATCATTGTGGCAGTGAACTGAGATTACAGCTTTATCGATATTTGGAACTTTGTTGTAAAGAGTCTTGATGATGCCACCGAACTCATAAGGCAGGGTATAACCTACTGTATCAGGAATGTTAACTGTGGTTGCACCTGCTTTAATTGCATTTTCAACCATTTTACATAGATGATCGATAGGAGTACGACCAGCATCTTCACATGAGAACTCAACATCATCAGTGTAGTTTCTTGCTCTCTTTACAGCATGAACAGCCATCTCCACGATGTCATCAAAGTTTTTCTTTAACTTATCGTGAACGTGAATATCTGAGGTGGCTATAAAAGTATGAATTCTGTAGTGATCAATACCTTTAAAGGCTTCATAGCAAGCATCGATATCTTTATCTAGAGCTCTTGATAGACCACAAGCGGTTGAGGTCTTTAAAGCTAGAGCGATTTCTCTTACAGACTGTAAATCACCAGGTGATGAAATAGGAAAACCTGCCTCAATAACATCAACACCTAACTGCTCAAGACAAAGAGCAATTTGTAATTTTTGTTTTGTTGAAAGTGACTGCTGTAGTGCCTGTTCGCCATCACGAAGAGTTGTATCAAAAATAATGACTCTATTGTTATCGACTGCCATATTTTTGCCTTACCTTTTTTATACTGAAAAACAATAAATTTGAAACTTTTACAACTTACATCTTTAATTACAAAAAAGTATGTAATTGTCTTTGGTGTTAGGTATCTTATCACTATGAAAATGTAATTGAAGTAGTTTTTACAATGTTTATGAATAATAAAATTTAATATATTGAATTATATAATAATTTATTTTCAAAATTATTATAAAATGTAATATTTAAAATGTATTATTTCTTTGCAATATATGTATATATTGTAAAATATGATTTTTGCAATTTAGTGTACTTCTGTAAAAATCTAACAAATGAAACTGATTCTGTTTGCAAATGATATGGTTGTTAACTATGATCGCTACTGTAATGACAGTGCAGTTCATGAGCATGCTTAAGATTACGTCCTAATACTTAAGATCTGACCTAATAAAAGGAGATCCACATGGATAGAAAATTTTTTGAGATAACCCCAGACGAATTTAACTACAGTGCCTTTAAACTTATTGCCAGAGACTGGCTTCAGATAACTGCAAAAGCTGATGGCAGAGTCAACACCATGACAGCCTCATGGGGAGGAGTAGGTCAGATGTGGGGTAAAAATGCCGCTTACATTTTTATAAGACCGCAGCGTTTTACCAAGACTCTTGTAGATAAGACAGAGCTCCTTACTCTTCAGGTACTCCCAGAGGCTTTAAGAAAAGTTAATTCCTACTTTGGTAAAGCATCCGGTTTTAATGAGGATAAGATAAAAGAGTCAGGGGTGACTGTTCTAGAACAGGAAGGACATGTGTATTTTGAGCAGAGCGATGTCATCATGTTCTGTCGAAAGATGTACGTTCAGGAGCTGAAAAAAGAGTGTTTTACCGATACTGACAATATCGACAAATGGTACAAGGACGGTGATTTTCACACCATGTATGTAGTAGAAATAGAAAAGCTTCTGATTTCAGAGAATTTTAAAAAGACTCATTCTCTGTAATGATAAAAGAGCTCTCAAAGGCAGGTGATATCTCTGTATAAAGCACCTGCCTTTACTTTCTGTCAGAGGAAAAATCCTCCTATCACTTTTACTATAAGAGCACACAGCCACGCCAGTGTGGTTCCGTAGCCTGCCTGCAGCAGTGCCCATTTTAGCGAGGTTTCCTGAGCTATTGCTGAAAACGATGAAATGCATGGCACATACAGAAGGATAAAAATTAGGTAGGCCAGAGCTACATTAGGCGCAATAGGGATTCTTTTTGCAAGAGCATTCTCGTCAACATCCTGATCTCCGGTATTGTAAAGTACGCTCAGAGTACTTACTACAAGCTCCTTGGCTCCTATGCCTGAGACAAGTCCCAAACTCAGTTTCCAGTTAAAACCCAGAGGCTCCATCACAGGTTCAATAGTTTTGCCTATTTTACCTATGTAGGAGTTTTCCTGCTGTACAGCTGCCGTTACTGTACCTTCAGTTCTTGGAAAATAGCCTAAAGCCCAGATGATTACAGAGGCAATAAGAACCACTCCTCCAAGCTTTTTCATATAAGCATATCCTTTATTCCAGGTGTGCTCAAGAACCATTGCCAGACGGGGAATTCTGTATGGAGGTAGCTCGATAACAAAAGGAATACCGTCGTTTTTGAACAGTGTTTTGCTTAAAAGTCTTGCCGAGAGTGCTGCCACAAGAATTCCGAACAGATAAA
>SAMEA104315435__coassemble_528_pt1 | contig 41322 bp, 40 predicted proteins | sample SAMEA104315435__metabat2_high_PE_027 | metagenome-assembled genome bin SAMEA104315435 (sample SAMEA104315435) | gut metagenome | biome: Monkey gut; feature: monkey-associated habitat; material: faeces | place: China | collected 2013 | reverse complement strand
AGTTTACACGGTAAATCCACGAATTTACATTCGTGGAGGTCACTTCATATTGTCTATCTTATGATTTTTTTTTAATATTTATAACACCTATCAAAATATGAAACATTCAATTTTTATACTTTAGAAAAATAAATAAGGAATCAAACATTCCCCCCAAAAACAGAATATAGAGGAATTAAAAAGGAGAATTATTATGCTGAACTTAAGTGTTGCTGTAAGCGTCAAAGACGCTGGTCTTCCATTTATCTGTGTAATCAAAGGTTCAAAAAGAAAGCAGCATCGATTTGACAACGAGTACATCGAGCATCTCTTTGTTTACGATACAAAATTCAAAAGTCTAGGTTCAGTTGAACTGAATAATGTTTTTCCTGAAAAGCTTGAGGATATCGTGTTTGAAGGCAGATTCAGCAAAAAGCTTAAAGAAGAGCTGTTTGCCTGGTTTAAGGAAAACTCTGAATTCTCGAGAATTAAGATCAGTAACTACGATCTTGCCCGCAACTGCAGTAAATTTCTGCATTATACCGATGAAGACTCATCAGAGGTCGAAGGAAAAAGCGAAATGCAGAAAATTGCCTATATGTTTCTGATAGGCTCTATCTGGCTTGACTGACAATTCAATATTCTTCCCACATTGAGGGAAGAATATAAACACAGGAGAGGCAGAGATGGAAAAATCATATTTAAAAACAGAAAGCTATCTTTCAGAAATTAAAGAGGCAATCTACTCAAAAAACAGAGAGCAGACTGATTTGCTTATAAAAAAGCTGCGGCATCAGATGTCAGATAGTGATTCCTAGGAACTTAAGACTAACTACATCAGTCTATGGAAAAACTGGACGGCCCTGAAAGCAGAGCATGAGCTAGAGGATTATAAGGAGTATCTGCCGGACAATACCGATCTGTTTTCTTTAAAGAGTGTGGAAGATGCGATTTTAAAACTCGCAGGAGCATATGAATCAGAAGAGGATGAGTATGCCCTCGCCTACAAACCTTACTACCGTGAACTTAAAAGGCATTACGGCAATGAGGCAGAGGACTCTCTTATAGGTGTATTAAATATCCTTTTTGAGCATAGAAAGAACCTGATTAACTTTGAGCATCATCCTCTGCTCAGCAAGCTCAAGCTTGAACTTGTGGACAGACTTAACTCTCTTTTGATAGCAAAACAAAAGGACTTATACAATCGAGCAATCTGTGTATTATCTGCGATTAAACCATATACCAGAGGAAAAATCTTCAACCTCAAGGCAACTATAGATTTTTCAGAAAAGCTGCCAGAAGAGTTTCCTGACCAGAGTTCTCGTATGAAAAAACTCTGGAAGTATATGTGCAGTCCTGAGCTTAATAACAGAGGAGAGTTCTCAATTGCAGAGCTGTCCATATATGAGCCGGACGAAATTCCATCATTAAATCATTTTCTCTACCTTTGCGATTATGAGGATGACTGGAGTCATCTGTTATCAGGAGAATGCGGCTGTTATTACCTGCTGCCAGAAATTCAGACGCTGAGGAATATTGGATATTGCATGCATAATCTGACCGATCATCTTAACTATTCAATACATGAAGTCATTTATGCAACTGATTTTAAATGAGCCTAAATTTTGAAGTAGACGAGATGAAGCTTTAGCTCAGAGGAGAAAGCATGAGTCATACTTTCTGATGAAAAAAGAATAACAGTTATCTAAATCTGGAACAGTCATTCATTATACTAACAATGAACTTAAAGATAGGAGATAAATATGACTCTAGCAGAAGCATTAATGGAAAGAGCAGAGCTCAAGGCAAAAATCTCAGCAGTATCAGATCGCATAGAAGACAACATTCTGGTGCAGGACAACGAAGCTCCAGGAGAAGATCCTAAGGAACTGCTTCCAGAGCTTTCAGCTTCCATTCAGAGACTGAGAGTTCTGATAAGTCAGATCAACAAGACCAACTGCAGTACTTTAATCGATGGAGAGAGTCTAACCGATCTGATTGCAAGAAGAGACTGTCTTCTGCTTGAAATCAGCTCCTACAGGGACTTTACTGAAACCTCAAGACGCTCAACTGACAGAGCCCGCGGTTCTGAAATCAAAATCAGACCCTGCATTGAGGTTAAGGAGCTGCAGAAGAGGCTTGATGATCTATCAAAGGAACTGCGCGAGCTTGAAGTAAAGCTGCAGAAAGCCAACTGGAATACAGAACTCATCGAAGCATAACTAATTTCAGGAGTAGCGTTTTTTACTGGGTGAATGTCAGACATCATATGTATTACACACCGTAGTGCGAGTGACCGACGACCTCTGTTTTAATGTTTTGGTCAACAAATTACAGTGGTACAAAGTACATTTAATTTTTACTACCGGACATTAACAGTAAAAACGTGAGGGTGGGCTGAGGGACTTATATATATGACTAAACCTGATAACAAACAGCGGCTGTATGAGCTTTTAAATGAATCAGCAACTGTCGCTTTTGATATGAAGCGAAATATCCGTTATATGGTCTGTCCTGCAGAGAGTCGTGATCTTAACGTAATCTGGATGATTAAATCCATCAAATTTACCGAAGATACTCCGATTGCCAGAATCAGAATGGACAGTCCTTGCTATGCAGAGAAAAACAGTAATTTTGTAAATCCAGAATGGTTCCTATCAGATGATGAAGTTGATTATTTCAACAGTTTTATTCGTAAAAGAACCATATGCGAATTTACTGGAGTACCTTCAGAATGTGTCAACAACGATTTAAAACTGATCCCATTAATATTAATTTAGCCTTTTAAATCTGATCCTCCTGTAAGGTTAAATAACTCCACAGAGCCAGACATCTTTTTCTCTATAAGACGGTAGCTGTCCCCCTTGATCTGAATGATGTGAGAATGATGTAAGAGCCTGTCCAACAGAGCTACAGTTAAAGCATTATCATTGTTAAATGCTTTAGACCAGACATTGGTTAGTAAAATTTTTGAATAAAACTTTAGTCGTAACTGTTTGATTTCAGATCACTTTCTACTAATTTATGGTCATCATGAAATTATATATTTAATTTTCAACGACTTTTTGCTTATTTTGCGATTAAAGGATCAAAACGATCGGTAGTAATTTCATCAGCGTGACTTAAGGATCACCAGATCACATAAAGGCTTTTAATTTTTCATCAGATGCCTTATAAAGCTTGTATACAAAAGAATATAAGGCACAGGAATATGGCATCGCTTGACGATTTTGATGATGACAACGAACAGGTAACAGCTGAGCTTGGGAGTCTGGGATTAACAGCAGCAGGATTTGATTATTTCAACCTTGATGAGCCTATTGAGTTCTGCATAGGAAAGATAGGTTCCCATGTTAAGTTTAAGAGCTCTGAAATAGTAAAGCTTTTATGCTGTCAGGTCCTGAATGTACCATATCAGTCACTGTATGGAACGCAGGAGTTTTACCGAAACCGACCATTACAGGCTCTGATAAATCGTAAAGATGTTATATTTGAGCAGCTGGATAGAAATGTTCTTTCAAGAACTCTGGATGCCATCGCTGAATTTGGACCAGAGAAGCTGTTTTTAAGATGCTCTGCAAAGGTAGCAGAGAAACTGGGGCTCAAGGTAGAGAGTGTCCATTTGGACAGTACCAGCTTCCATTATTCTGGAGAGCCAGGAATTGAAGATGGATGCAATATTGTTCTCGACCAGGGGTACAGTAGAGACAATCATCCAGAGCTGGGACAGATAAATGAGCTGATGCTTTGTGATGAACTGAGTAAACTGCCTATATTTGAAACCTGTGTCAGTGAACATGTATCCGATAAGACCATTTTCAGAAATGTCATTACTGACTATTGGGACAGTATCAAGGCTCAGTTTAAGGATTTACGTTATCTTACAGGAGACAGTGCCTTATGCACCTCTCCTATTGCCAAAGCTGCTAAAGAACATGGCATTAAAATGGTAACTCGTATTCCTGACAAGAATGACGAGGCTACAGCCTGCAGAAAGATGTTAAAGGCACATCCTGAAGAGCTTGTTCCTGTAGATGAGAACAATCCTGAAGGAACTAAAGCCATGTGGTGTGGTGAAGGTAAACTTGGAGATGAAACCGTAAAGAAACTGCTGGTACAGAATGAGTTACTTTACTCCACCAAGAAGAGGATCATTACCAAAAGAGCAGAAAAGGAGCTTGATAAGGTAAATTCTCAGCTGAAGAAACTCTGGACGCAGCCCTGCAAATGTAAGGCTGATGCAGAACAGGAATTAAAGAAAATCACAGCTAAGCTTAAGCTTGTAAAGCTTACTGATGCTGGTATTGGCTATGAGGAAGTACAGAAATACACTCATAAAGGCAGACATGGTAAGGATGAGCAAAAGGTAACGGTTGCGGTTAAGGTTAGAGCTGAAGTTGAGCTTGATGATACCGCCATAGAGCAGAAGATAAAAGAGGATACCTATTACGTCATCTGCACCAATGATGTTGAAAGAAACTGGACTATGGCAGAGCTCATAGGTGTATATAAGAAGCAGTCTGTAGTAGAGCGTAACTGGAGATGCCTCAAGGATAAGAAACTGCTTATCAACACAATCTATCTGGAGCTGCCATCAAGAATAAATGCACTGATGTGGATTATGACCACTGCTCTTTTGATATATACCGCAACAGAATACCTGATGCGAAAGAAGATGCAGGAGCAGAAGCTCACTATACCATCTCCGGATCATAAGGTTCAGCTTGAAAAGCCAAGCCTTATGAGACTGTATCAGTATATAGGCAACAGTGGAATCGTCCTTCAGTGCAACCGAAGTACAGGAAAAGTATCTGTACTTGGACTTCCGACTGAAGTAAAACTGGTCCTGATAGCTATGGGAGATGAATGGTGCCGGTATTACCTTAAGTCGTATTACCAGGACAAAGCGTTTTAACTTGTTGATTAACTGAATAATGATGTTTTATTCGAAAATTTTACCAATCAATGCGAGATCTGAGATCTATAATTAACGTATCTAAGGCAAGATAAATAAGGAGCTCTAATGTCAAGTTCAGATTATGATCGATATCTCCTGTCTGAAGAGGAGAGATATAAAACAGAATTTCATCAAGATATTATTCGTGACGGTTATACAGATAGAAAAACCTGGGATAGTCTAGAAAATTGCAATGAGGCCAGAATTTGTTATCTTCTGAAAGAACCACACGGAGCAGATCCGAAAATCAGTTTGACTGAGTACAATGACGACTGTGAAAAGTGGTTATCGGAAGGGAAATGCGGAACTTTTTATAATAACTTTATACTGTTCTCCAAAGCTATAATTGATACAATCAATGGAAAAAATGTTTCAAAATACAATATCGATTCATTAGATCTTAATGAGAAGCGGTCAATTTATAAGAGAATTTCTTATATTAACGTAAAAAAATCAAATGGCACTTCAGACTCTTCAAACAGGAAATTTAATAAGTTCGCCGATGACCATTTAAAAAAAGGTCTAATTGCGCTTAATCCTGACGTTTTGATTCTTGGCGGAACTGGAGATTCCTTCGAAAAGATGTATCCTGATCTTGACTTATATTATCCAAAAGATGATAAACAATGCCTGGGGGATAATCCAAATGATGAAGGAATTTGGTGGTTTTATTTTCTAAAAAAAGGTTTTGATGGAAAGGGAGAGCCAAAGTTAATTATCTATTTCTACCATTTATCTGCCAGGGTTAATTCACTGTTATGTATGCTGGCATTAAATAAAATTGTTTTGTTTGCCATAGATTACGTTAATTATCACCAGGAAGAATTTAAAAATACCAGATTATTTAACGTATTATGTAAAAAATCTTAAAGAGAAAATTTCCTTTAAATAACTGTAGGTTATACCCGATCTTCGACAGTTGTACTAATGTACAATTCTCCAAGTCCTTGATAGATAAGACTTGGAGGGTATTTCCTTTCTTAATCGTCAACAATCATTTCTGGCGACGTTTTAATTTTTTCAAAATATTTTTTAGGGTATCTTTCATAACAATCTGCTTGCCTAATTCTTTAAGGTCAAAGCATTCGAGAAGTTCTGACATCAGCTCACTGTTGTTGCAGTCAGGAGCAAAGGCTTGTCCTTCAGCAATGCAGATTAGACTTAACTCTCGGATAGCATCTAATATTTCAGGTACAGTATATTTACCTTCAGGATATTTCAGATTATCTATGTTGTGTCTAGCTATCTTGCGCTCTATACCTCTGATAAGAAGCAAGGCAATAAAGCAGGTTTGAAAGTGAGCAACAATCCTTGAGTCTTTATTGTGATAGAAAGGACGTGATTTAAGATCTGTTTTCATAATGCGGAAACACTCTTCAATCTCCCATCTTTTTTGAGCAATAGCTATGATCTGCTGAACTGAGCACTGCTCTTTAAAGAGGTTGGTAGCGGTACAGTAAAAGCCATCATACAAAGCGTCATTTTCAATTTTATCTTTGTTGATAGACGCCTTAGTCTTAGTGGCTTTGTCTCCTTTGTCAGTCATATGATCTTGAGAGACATAAGCACGAGGAGAAGTGTCAGGAGTGTATTTATAAGAACCACTATCAATCATCTTCTCAGCGCGCTTTACCTTACGTTTTCTGAGCGCTCTCTGGTAGTCCTGGTACTTTAAAGAAAAGGTCATGATTAAACGTTGATCTAAGTTGTTCTCTGCAATGGTTCTTTCTTTGTAAAAGACTACATTGTAGAATTCATCCCTTTTATCGTCAGTTATACCGTTTAAATCAAAGTTATCAATGGTTACAACCTTATTGCCACGTTTTAACTTGTAAGACCATCCTTTCTTATCAATAGCCCATGCTTCTAATGTTGCATTAAGTTTTTTACCTCTGATTGACTGCACACAGATAAAGTGACGTTTACCTTTGAAGCCAAAGTTAGCTAGATGATCATTCTCTTCATTGACGTTGTTAAGTATTCTGTTATTTAAAGAGCCAAGCCCTGCATCTGTACAGACCACGATATCTGTATTATTGAAATATTTAACTAGCTCATTCTCAAGAGGCTCCATAGTAAGCTGTTCACTGGTATTGCCAGGATTGATACAGAAACCTAAAGGCATACCATCTCCATCCATGAATAGCCCCATTTGTACTATGGGATTAGGTCTGTGTTCTTTAGAGTCACCATATTTGCGTAAAGTATGCTCACTGTGCCATTCCTCTGATTTATCAGAGACATCACAGTCTTCAAGCTCTTTTTCTGAATAGAAGTTGGTGCAGAAGTCATAGACATATTTAAAATCAATAAGATATTAAACAGTACACCCAAAAACACCAAATAAACTAAAGATAGCCTCCACATTCCATATATTATGTGATTGTTAAATTTGCCTAATTCTATCAATTTTTGATTTTAGAGTAACTCTTCCTGCAATGCCACCTGCATCATAGCCACCTGATGCTCCACCTCCAAATAGGGCTGACAATCCTTGAGGGACAGAACTCTGGCTCTTTATTACAACCAAGAAGACCGCTAATACATTTAACTCATCCAAGATAGTACCAGACACATCGTGTGCTGCTGTCAGTTTCTCAATTTCTTTTGAGTAATTAGTCATTACATTAAAAGCAATACCTGCTAATAAACAAGTTGAAAAATACTGCACAGAAATACCGATCAGTTTCTTTAAATAAGCAATGGCAATATCACGAGTCCATTAGATAGAAGAGCAGTCCAAAAGAGTTGGCAGTGCTGTTTCTCGTCACCTTTATCAATCCAACGTTTTACAAATTCAACTGCATCTTTATTTTTAGTTGCCATTTTGGATTTTCCTGTTTTGATCTTTTAACTAATCTATCTAACGATAGGCTCTTATATATTTATATATTCAGTATTCTAAACAGTATTACAGTATATATAGTATGTCGAAAGTCAAAATTAACACAAAACTATCATAACATTATCAAAGTGGTACACCATAAAAGTGGTACACCATTTTGGTGTACCACTTACCAAAATGCTAAAAAATGAATAAATTTGAAAATACATGAAAAATTAAAAAATCAAAAGAAATTTATTCTATTTCAAAAGGTTATTTAGTAAAAAAATTTGATTAAATTTTGGATGATTTTTAGAGATTTTTTGAGGAAGTGGCAGGGGCAGAAATATTACAAGTCTTAAAGATCAATATGTTATTTTTAAGAACACGTAAGAACACGTAAACTTTCATTTTTTCATATCATTTTATGAAAGTATGTAACTAAATATGATTACTCAATATTGCACATTTTTAAGTAAATTCGCCATATTGTTTTGATATACCATGTTTGAAGGTTTGATATACCAACTTTGGATATTTGATATACCAACTTTGAAAAAGCAATATACCAAGTTTGAAAATTGATATACCAAGTTGGATAGAATTTAACGTTTTTTACAGGGTTATCCACTGATTTTTCCACAGTTTCAATAACCTTCTAGGAATAATGAATAACATTGTAATATGACGCAATAACTTGTCTTAAGTCCAAACATATTTGGATGATTACAATTTACATCGAGATGATATTACTTTAATTGTTATTCATAATTTAGTGTTATCATCTGAAAAGTGGAACGCATCTTCTTTTTATTTTTCGTATACTGTAAATAAACTGTCTTAATTTAAAAAGTAGGGCGTTACCCTATTTATTAATAACTACTTTGTTTTACGGAGAGCTAAATGATTAAATTTTTGAATAAATTCGCAGTTGTATGTGCTTCATTGATTTTTCTTACAGCCTGTGGCGGACCAGATGAAAATGATTGCATTAGCGCTATTAACGAGGCATTAAAAGATAATGTTGTATATCTTACTTTGCCTGGTCACCCTTTATTTCCTACAAAACTGAAAGATGGAAGATCAGGATACACTCTCTATGCTCCTAGAGGAACTGATCTTTATGATGGAACTGAAGATACAAATATTGAAAATTACAACCAAGAGCGTTATTTGAGCACTCCTTTAAAGGATTTACAAAATAACTATAAGCAAGCAGTAGAGCTTCTTTCAATTTTAGAAAAGGCTGGATACGTAAAATCAGAAAAAGGAGAATTTGATCTTTCATACGGTAAAAAGTTCTTTGGTTATTTTTATACAACAACTGAAAAATTCACTAAAAATGCAGAATCACCAAAAGAAAAAAGATTGATATTGGGAAATGACGCTGTAGATAAGATATTAGAAATTATTCCTGAAAAAGAAGAAATTGAAGGCAATAAATATTACAAAGTTATTTTTACAAAAACAATTACCAATATTGCTGATGGACTAACTGCTGATTTAACAAAATATGATGATGTATTTAAATTAGTTGTTAGAAAAGATGGTGGAGTAGAAAAATACAAGGCTTATGTACTGAAAAAAGATGGCAAGTATGTAGCTGAGTTCCATATTTGGTAGCAACTGTCTTAATATAATTTTACAAAAGAGCTCAATGGAATATATAACAAACCTTCATAAAGAACGGCTATCCTCTAATTTGGAAGACAGACGAGATGCTGTTAAATTGAGCTCTTATTAAGAGATAATAAAATTTACATATCACTGACACATTTTTTTGCTATGGCAAATATATCCACACTAGATACTAATGTTAAATAGTTATGATACATAGCTTTGGATTTGTCAGACATAGTATTGAAAACATCTTCTGATACAGGAAATTCATAACAATCTTCTTCTTTTGATAGAGATTCAATCTTTAAGATCTTGCCATCAAACTTTATTCTTCTAAGCATAGCTTGCTGTCTAGTTATACTCATTACGACAACTTTACCTGAACAAAAGAAAAGATCTTTTTCTTTTTCTGCCGTTAGACCTGATGAAGAACACATTACAAGAGCATTTAAAGGAATAGCTATTTTATTATCTACTAATACGTTTTCCGTATTTCTAAAAGCAAAATCAAATTCCCCTCTATAGATATCAAGAATAAATTCTTTAGGGCTTAATAAAACTCTCTTTGTTGCAACATCTTCGTAAGATTTATTCAAAAAAGAGGTTCCATCATAAATTGGTAAATAGCCTACTTCATCAGAAGATTTTTTTAATTCGATAAATAATTCACCTATATCAATCTTTAAGTATGAGGATATTTGGTCTAGGTTTGCAAGTCTCGGTGAATGGATACCTTTTTCCCAACAAGACCAAGTGTTCTGGCTTACTCCAAGAGAGTCACACAGAGTTTTCTGCAATAATCCAACGGATGTTCTGATTTTTCTTAAATTCAATCCAAATTCTTTTGGATGATTTTTTAAGATTTTAATCATTGCCTGTTCAACTTCATCCTCAGAATCTCCCATATCAGGAAAATACTTCTTTAATTTTTTCTTTAACAATGAGGAATTAGCAAAATCAAACTGTTTTAGCTCCATTTAATATCTCTCTTTTATATAGCTCATGGCTACTAAAAGTATAAAGTCTCAAATTACAAGTATCAAATCAAAATTGGCTTGTAATTTAATAAGTTATCAAAAAGTATTCAATTAATATTTGACTTATGTAATTACAAGTTTTAAATTTGTAGTTACATAAGATTTATTTGTATTTTTTAGTTTAAAAGAGGTTATTTTATGGCAAATAAAACAGACAAAATTTCAACTCCTGCAAAAGAGATTGTAAAAGATCATCTTCTCCTAAAAACGGTAGAGGTACTCAAAGTACTAAATATTTCAAGAGGAACTTTTGAAAAATTGCAAAAAGAAGATAGCTTCCCCAAAGCTATTACAAGAGTCGGAGGAAGACCAATGTGGCTAACAGAGGAGATTTTAAATTGGGTAAAAATGGGCAGATGTTAAAGGAGGAAAGTGCATTGGGCTCGCTCGCCAAAGTCAAAACCAATGCACTAACTACTATGGATAAAATTATATCATTACCAGAGCTCCAGTTGCCAAAAAACTGGAAAAAACTACATTTAGATCTAGATGCAGCATGTGACATCTATGAGCAACTTAAGCGTAATGGCGTAAAAGAACACTTTACTCAAGTTGATTCTTTTAAGATTTATGCAATTCTGTGTGTAATCAATTATTCTTTAAGCAAATTTCATCAAAATGATCTTACATCACTATATGTTTATAAATTACCACTTAAAGAATTAGCTCAAATCGTAAACTGTGGCAAATGCGGAGTTTCACAGACAAAAGAAGTGAAAAAGCAACTTGTCCTAATTACAAAACTTATTCGATATGAAGGAAAGCAAATTATTTTTTATCAGAAGAATCAGAGAGCTTCTCCTTCTATCCATGTCTATTCAGAATTTTTTAAATATGGCAAAAAGTTCCTTAACTGTAAAAAGCATGCTTTATTAAGACTTTCATCTACATGCTGTTCATATCTATTCAAATTAAATAGAAAGCCAAAAGCATTCATATGTATGCTTGAAATGCTATTTCAAGAAACTAAGCTGATACTTGAAAACAGTGCCACAGGCAAATGTTTTAACAGAGATCATATATCAGATCAGAGACTCATTAGACTATTCGCACCTAAAGCCCCACACAGCGTAAAAGAGATCTTAAAAGTTGGAAAATCTCTGATTGAAGAAACATTCGGCAAGAACTTCTCAATCTTATTACACGATTTTGCTCGTCAGATGATTGAAGACTCAGATGTAGCTAAATTTGCATTGATCAAACAATCAAACAACGAAGCTTATCAGAAGAAATTTAGAAAATCTGAAACTCAAGTAGCTTGTCCTTATCAGATCGACGGTGCCACATCCACAGCAACTAACGATGCTTCATACAACATAGCTTAGGAGTAATTATGGTTAAGAAGAAAATAGTTACTCTAAAAGAGTTTGAAAAGATCATCGCTGATTTAAATAAGATTGAGCCAAATAAAAAACCAAAGATCATAAATTTGGGAGGAAATTTATATATCTATCTAAGAAAGACAGACTCTAAAATTAAATTTGCAGTTAGATTGTTGAATGGTAAATCCGACAAAAAAATCATTATTGGGCACTATCCAAATACATCTTTAGCAGAAGCAAGATTAAAGGCTAAAGATGCCATGAAGGAGGCTCAAAAAGCTTATGTAAAGGAAGTTGATCAAGAGAATGAGCTACTTCCAACATTTGCTCAGTTTTTTAATACTTGGAGAGTCCAAAAGATTGCATCTTATAAAAAAGGATCTACTAGAGCTAAAAATTTACAGACCATTTGGAATACTACCATTAGCAAGACTGGATTAGGTGAACTTAAGTTAAACGAGATCACTGTAAAAGAAGTATGTTCAAGATTTTTATTGCTAAGACAAACTGATTGGAACAAGCACTATGGTGTTTCCATTGTGAATATGTGCCTACAATCAGCCACTCTACAAGGATTGATACCATTTAATCCTATTGCAAGTCTTTTAAGCGGTAGCGAAAGCCCTTTTAAATGCCCAAAGAAAGGAACAGGCTTTAAAACAATTCCTCCTCAGGACATATTTGACAAGTTTGTTAATCCATTAAAAGGCACAAATTTCACTCAAAGAGCATTCTACCTATTACTGATCCTTACAGGATTTAGATTTGGTGAAGTTAGAAATATGCACGTATCTTGGTGTGACTTCAACAAGGACGTGATCTTAATTCCTGCTGATGCAGTTGGGGCAAACAAAACTCAAACTGAGTACATTAAGCCTATGACAGTTCAAATCAAAAATCTAATTTTGAACATTATTAAACGTCAAAAAGCTCCATCAGATCTTCTGTTTCAGTCCCCTTATGGTGATAGACCTCTTTGTGAAGGCACCTTTCGTGAGCCCATTAAGGCTCTAACTTCAAGAGAACTAGACCCACATGGCATAAGAAAAGTAATGAGAACATGGATGAGTTCTCAGGGAATACCTGTAAATATCGCAGAGCTCTCACTTCAACATGACGTGCGCTCAGCTTTAGAAAAGATCTATGACCGCTATAAATACACGGATGAAGTCAGAGCAGCCCTTCAACAGTGGAACGACTATGTTGAAAAAAGTCTGCCACCAGAGTTTTTAGAACTTATTTATGTCAAGGAGGATTAGGTATGAACTTTAAGATCCACCAAAAAGACAAATTGCTTATTGTCACCTTAGCTTACGCATCTATTTTAGTAGAAGAAGGTTCACTTGATGATATGGGCTCCACTTATTTCATCAAATCATTTGCCAGTAAGTCTGATGCTGTGAGCTTCTACCTCAAATTAAAAGATCTTAAATCACATCAAGACTTCTACGAGCAGGTCAAATCAGATTTTTTACCACTAAATAGGGAGTACTAATGAATTAAAAAATGAACAATATTAACGATTTTAGTAAATTTATGAAAATTTACCGCCTTGATGTTGGCATCAGTCCAAAAGATATGAAGTCTTTTGTCCGTACCTATCTGAAAAATTATCTTATTGCTCAGATTAAAGAGATGGTTGTTCAAGATTTCACTTTACCAATGATGTTCAAGTCAATAACACAAAATGACAAGACTCTTGCTAGCCATTTAAACATCAATACTTTTAAATCTTGGGTTAGAAAAAACATCCATAAAGATGCATTAAAGGCGCAAGCGCAATTGTTAGCAATGAAAGCGGAATCTAACAAGACAGGTTCTGACCAACAGCGCCACAATGTTGGAGAAACAAATGTCATTGTTAATTCAGGAGAATCAGTTAGAAAAAAGGAACTAGATACGCCTTGCAATGAGAGCTTATCTCATGTGTCTTATGCAAAAGTTTCTTGTTATAAGAATAAGGCAAGTAAAAACAAAAATGCATCTTTGCTTATTCCTAAACCTAAGTTGCCTTTAAGAGAAATGACACCTGATGAATGCATTGATTACTTTGGTAACCAATTTTATAACATCAAGGTAGATAGTAATAATTTTATTTTTGATGGTTATTCATCTGAAGATGAATCATCGCTCGTACCAATTCCGAGTGGTTACGAAATTTTACCTGAACAGGATGGTCTTAATATGCACTTTTTCACATTCGAAAAAGCCACCATTAGTTCTAAAAAACTGCGTACTTTTTTAGAAACAAGAATTGCTAATGGTTTTACTAATCTAGTTTTTTTAACCTTAAATGAGGATATCTAATATGTCAGAATTAAGTCAACCAAAACAAATGTCTAATTCACAAAACTATGTACATCTAATGTTAGGTTCTAAAGGAGGTATAGGAAAAACATTTATCCTTTGTTACTTAACTGATTATCTATGGTCTGAAGGTAGAGTTCTTTCAGTAATAGATACTGATACTGCAAATGTTTGGTTACAGAAAGCAAAACATTTTAAAGCAATTACTTTTAATATGTACGATTCTGAAAACCTGATTTCATTTGAAAAAATACCTGAGATTTTTGACATGTTCTCGGATCGTGATCTTGTAATTGATACAGGAGCAAATTCATACTCAGCATGGCGTGAATACTTGGTAAACGGTGGAGCTGAAGAAATCAAGTATAGAGGATTAAAGTTAATGCTCCATGTACCTGTAGTGCCAGGTTCAGCTTTTACCGAGTGTGTTAACTGCATTGAAGAATTAGCAGATCTCAATTTTGACTGTAAATATTCAATTTGGCTAAATAACAGTGCCATTGCCAAGTCACAGTCAATCAAAGTAGATGATTTCTTAGCTCATCCCGTGTACAAAAAGTTAGAAAAATATGAACCTCGCATCACTGAGCTGCCTGTTTGTGATCCTTTACATAGACGACTTGTTAACGAGATCCACGACAATTATTATTCATTAGCAGAGATCGCAAATGCAACCCCAAAAGAGCTGTCAAAGTACACTGTTTTTGGGAGAAAGCTAAGCATTGGAGATATTGTTCAAGCAAAATATTACCAAGATAAAATCTCTTCATGCTTTTGTTCTTTTATCAATACACGATGCTTTGATGTTTCATGCTTGAAATAGACAAAGAGGTAACTATGAAATTAGAATTTCCTAGCATAAAGAACATTAATCTTCCAAAACTCGATCGTCAAGAAGATGAGATTAATCTACTAGATACAGCACCGATAGCCAGATTCATAAAAGATACCTTTCGAATGGATCTTTCTTACGATGATCCTTTTCTAAAAATGATTGCAGTGGAGGACTGTATATTAAGAAAAAGAGGAGAAGAGTTCAAAAAGCTATATTTACATCTACTATTTGCTGTAATTGCAATTAACGATCTTGTAATAGCTTTAGTGCTATTTATTTACTTTGGTCGTTCATGATCAAGTGAAGATTGCTACGACATTAGTTCATCTTAGATTTCAAGGTTCTGATCCTTAAAAACATCAGAACCTTTTAGTTAACGAGCAGATATGAACAGATCAACCTTATCATAGAAAACGAGTGAGGCTCATTTTTAATTTATACTAGTTATCTCTGCTACTATCGTGTCGTTACTCTCCAATTTTTTGATTTATTCTATTAACAGAACGTTGAGCTGATGATGCTTTTGAATATGCTGCTGTTGATATGCCTAAAGCAAGGTTTGCTCGTTCTAGTGCCGTTTCTGCCACTGATATAGCTTGTGTTGCTAAAGATTTTGCAACATCTGCAACATGTTCAACATCTTTAATTCTATTTTCAATTCTTCTAGTATGAAGTTCTTCCTCATATAGATTTTTTGCATCCATCATGGTCTTGCATCTTCCATTTGACAGATATTCATAGAAAGCTCTGGCAGCATCACTATATCTGTATTTTTCTCCTAAAAATGGAATTGATCCAACATATAAGTCAGAAATAGGTTGTGAACTAAAGATTAAGTCTATTTCTCTTAATATTTCGTTATTTTTATCTTGTTTAGCAACTTTGTCTTTTCTTACCACTGTAATAGACAGCAATAAAGTTAGAATCACATCCAAAGCTAAAAGCACTTTCCATGTAATGAACTGAATTATAGCGTTATCTGAAAACCAACTTATCACACATACTATTAACCATATTAATATAAACAGAGATGACATCGGTCCAAACAAAACATAAAAATGACCAAAATAATTTTTTCTCTGATCTTTAGCCATATCAGGATCTTTTAAGATTTTTTGTTTTAGGTCATACAGTCTTTCATACTTTGAAAATCTTTCTTTTGCAACTTTTAAATAAGACAGCATTTCTTCTTTTGATGCTGTTTCTACAACTGGAGGCTGAGGCATTTCAGTTATATTGCCTAGATTAAAAGTTGCATCAGCCAACTGGCTGGTAGTTAATAAATGAGTATCTGCCATTTCATACCTCAAAATAAGAGCAATATAAGTTATCTCTAAAAAAAGTTAATAGGAATTGCGGAGATGTAACTATAAGATCAGAAAACCCAATCTGTTTAAAATAATCTTATATGTCAAAATCAACCTTTCCGCAGTAGATTAAAACATAAACTCTTCTGTTCTGTACTATATTTGTTTAAATTATATGATGCAAAAGACATTTCTTCTTAAAAAGAATAGAAATAATCACACCTTTATAACTTATTATAAAATAAGGCAAAGATTAAATTTAATGAATTTTTATAAAATAGGATAAGTTTGTGTGTTATTACATGAATTTATGTAGAAATAGATTATTTCGATAATTTTAGGTATACAGGCAGGATGTGCTAAATTATCCCAAATGAAATTTTGGCTAATTTAACCATTAAATTTCAAACAAAGTTTTCAATTTAATCCTGCTCTATTGAGAATGAATTTACTACCGTAAATTTCTCTACATTTTCAGAAATGTCTTATCTAATTCTAGTGTAATGTCTACATCTTTTAAACGGTCTCTTACCTTTTGAATAACATCTATGATCTTAGGTGTAACAGTCTTAAAAGAGAATTTCATCTTGTCCTATTTCTAAGTCCTCTGTTATTTAATTAAATCACCTTTAATGCAACATTCCCTTAAAAACTCATGATAATCCTTACCCATAAAGGTTTGCAGACATTCGTTAGTAAGTAATTTCAAAGATACAGTATCAATACCATCATCCATTACATTCTCATATTTAAGGGTGTTAAAGCAGCCAGGGTCTGTGAAGAAACCATCTTGAGCTAATTTATATTCATGATTGTCAAAATGTTCTTGAATATATTGATGAAGTTTTGGGTATCTCTTAACAAGAGCCTGAGCGTCTGTTTTATACAAAACGGATGAATAGTTCATGCTATTAAAGAACAGATCAAGCATTTTAAAAAGAAACTTACATAGTTCAGAATTATTCTGAGGATATTCAACTTCATGGATCTTAAGCATTAAGTCAAAGTTAGGAATATCTCTTTTATAAAATTCTTTAACTTTATTGAAGTCAAATTCTACTTTAAATTGTTTAAAAAAGTCCTCCATTTGTAAGGGAGTGCAAAAGAATTTAATTTGACTGAAAATATTAAAATAATCTTTCATTTTAATCCTACCTTATCAATCAGATATTAAAGCGCAATTCAATTTAAAGACTCTTTCCTATTAAAGTTCATAACGGTTGCTAATTGAGTGCTTATAAAGATAGAACAATAGCATTCCATATAAAGGAACATTGGTAAGATTTTCTGAAATAAAAAAGAAATTTACGGTAGTAAATTCATTCTCAATAGAGCAGGATTAAATTGAAAACTGTGTTTGAAATTTAATGGTTAAATTAGCCAAAATTTCATTTGGGATAATTTAACACATCCTGCCTGTAAATCTATATTTTTTCAAATCATTCAATTTAAGTTAATTTGATACAAATTTCATCCATTTTCATTGAATTTAATAATTGATAATTTTCACTTGGCATTTCAATAAATAAGATATTAATTTTATACAAAAGTGTATAGGTACTTTTGTTTTTTTCTACAAAACAAAAGATTGGTTCAAATAAGCACATTTTCTTTTTTTTCTGTACAGAACCACACTTTTTTAATTTAAAACTGTATCTACACAATTCAATGTCTTATTAATCAATAACCCCCCTTTTGGCATAATTTGGTATTTATTGGGATATTGAAATAATGGCTGATATAAAAACTAATTTAAGGGAGCTGTCTGTAGCTCTATCTATTGGATTATTAATTAAGAAGCAAGAAGAAATCTCGCAAGATGAACTTTTTCATGGAGATCGTTTTTTTTATTTGGCATCTAAAATTATTGACTCAGATATATCTTCAGCAGAAGAAATATCAAACTTAAAAGAGTTACCTTATGACTTTGTAGAAATAGTAAAAAATGGAATCAGATTAGGAACTGCAATTTATAACAATCAGAACTTTGAATTCAACAATAACGATACGATTAAATGGGTGGGAAATGACACGCAAAAAGGAGATCCTGTAGACATAATCATTGGCAAGTATAAATTTTCTTTAAAAGAAGACAGTTTTATTCTCAAAAATATGGGATTATATGAATTAGTTAACGTTCTTACAGGAGCAAACTTTACAAAAGGAAAGCTTCATGTGTTTAACGATTTTTCTAAAAAAGAATATGATGAATGGTTTAGCTTCAGCTGGAACTATTTGATACATGCACTAAAAACAAGAAATTCTCCTATCTATGTTAATAACTCTTTATCCAAAATACATATAAATGCAGAAAACAACGTAGTTTTCCAATATTTAGATAAAATTTCAGAAATTCCTGCCAATATAAATACAAATGAAGAATTCATGAAATATACATGTTCTGTTACTAGGGAAAAGGTCTTTTCAAAATGGATCAATGAAAATTTATCGTACAACAATGATTATTTGTCTTTAAAAAAACGCTGTGCTGAAGAAGCTGGTCAAAAGATATGTTTGTATATTACTCAAAACTATAATGAAGGAAACCTGTTTAAATTTCTACAAATTTATCCTTTCGAATACTATTATGCAAAAACAACGAGCAAAGACTTATCTGTATATAGGATTCCACCAATAGGCGAATTTAATAATCACATTTCATTTGAGGATTGCCATTATGAGGTTCCTGAGTCACAATTAAACATAATCACAACACTGAAAAACTTACAAACAAATTGCAAATTAACCTTTAGAAATGAATGTAGATTCTCACATGGTCAATTCAATGGAAGCCCAGAAGCAAAGATGTATATAAGAAAAAAGACTCCTATGAGTGAGATCTATGAACCAATAATATAATCTTCGCTCTAATAACAATAGACTTGATAGGAATAACGAGAAATTATTCCTATTTTTTTACTTAAAATACAAATTCCACTTAGAGGCAATATTTTGTGCTACATTGTAGGCTAATACACACGGAACAGCGTTTCCTATAATTTTATAAGCATCGCTCGCATTGACAGAAACGTTGTTGTCTGTTTTCTTTATAATAAACTGATAATCGTCTGGAAATGTTTGCAATCTTGCACATTCCCTAACAGTAAGTCGTCTTTCTTTTAACCCATTTTTTAACTCATCTAAGTGAGTACCTCCATTTTCCAAATTTAACCTTCTAAACTCAATATTTCCATGATGTTCTGATCTTATAGTAGGACTTATATAGTCCATTTTTATCTCGGTCTGTCCCTGACAATGCTTTCCCATAAATTTAGCTTTAGAAAATTTAGATTGGGCTAAATCTAAAGTACTATCAGGTTCTTGTAAACCATATAACGCTTCTTTGCAATTTACAAATGGTTCTAATGGATTGAGCGTATTATTAAAATTATGAGTAGGCATTGGATATGGATCATACTCTAGAGGAACGTTTTCTAAAGATAGTGCATTCAAAGCAGATTCTGTTAATGCATTCTTTTTAAAACCAAAAAACAAAACTCTTTGTCTAGACTGAGGAACACCATAATCAGCAGCATGTAAAACTTTTGCTTTTAAAACTAGGTATCCACCTTCTGCTGCATTTGAAAAATCTCGCTCAATAACGTCTTTTACATCATCTAGGTTTGTCAAGCCTTTCACATTTTCTGCAATGAACATTTTAGGTTGTACAATGGAAATCACATCTCTCATCCACATGTACAGTTGCCCTCTACTTTCTATAGATGGTTCTCCATTTTCTAGCTTTTGTCCTGTATGACTTTTTTCTGAGTTAAACCCCTTTCTCTTTCCTGCTACAGAAAAATCTTGGCAAGGGAACCCACCTGTAATCACATCTATGTCTGAAGGAAATGAAAATTCACCTTGTTTCGCTTTTTTAACAAGATCAACAATACTTTCCAAATAATAAATATCATCTGGAGAGTCCATCCTTTTCTTAAAGTAAGAAACCCACGCAGCTTTTGCATCTGGGCGGATATCATTCGCAAATACTGTTTTAAATCCAGTATCAACAACTTCAACAAAATTTCCCTTATCTACTTTTATCCATTCAGGATGTATTTTTGTATTAATAGATCGCTTTAAACATGAAAATCCACCTTCAAATCCTATGTCCATTCCTCCACATCCACTAAATAAAGAAAGTACTCTTTTCATGAATTGGTCCTTATAAAAATATACTATCTTCTAAATCAGAGCATATGTATTAGAAGACATTTAAAATAAATAGTTTGGTATAAAGAAAATACAATATTAACCTTAGAGCTACAACATTATAAATAGGTTTTCGTAATTTCAGTTGACAATACCAAATAATCAAACCTAATGCTTAAGTAAATCTATACTCTTACATTTTCCTTAGTTAGAAAAAAAAAATATAAAATCCGATTCGATACAATTATTGCAGTTAAACAAAGAATGTTATCCACAAATTTGAAGTTCATAAGTATAAATTAATATATATACAGTATTTGAGTATCATTAGTATGGGCTTGGACAACATTACACAAAATTAACTACACGCTTCAAAAAGAGTTTCACGTGTTCTTTCACACGTTTTACGTGTTCTATATTTTTCGTTCATTCGTAATACTAAAATATGCTATTTATTAAAAAATCGATGAAGCAATAACATTTATTTGATAAATCAAATAGATGAAGTGGTATTTTTTGGTTTAATTTTAGGTTATGAAATTTTGAAAAACTAGAGAAAAAATGCTTGAAGTGGCAGGGGCAGAAAGACTCGAACTCTCAACCGTCGGTTTTGGAGACCGCTGTTCTACCATTAGAACTATGCCCCTGTGGAATTGCCGTAGTATTATCAACAAATTGCCCCTCTTTGTAAAGGGGCTTTTGTAAATAAATTTAATATTTATTTAACAATGGCTTATTTAAGGCTTTTATTTAGCCATCAATTTAAGTTTTTTCTCCATCTTTTTGTTCAAGTTTCTTCATTTCAAAGTAATTAATGCGAGTTTTGAAATAAATAATTGCTAGTATTGAGGTAATTACAGTTACATACAGAGCATATTGACCATAACTTTTTACCATATCAACTAAGGGTAAACCTCTCATTGAAAAATCACGCCAGAATTCATATTCCCAGGTTAAAGGGAAGGCAAACTTAACTGTATTTACCCAAGCTGGCATATAACCAGATGCTAAAAGAGATCCTCCTAAGATAAAGCCTGGAGGCACAATCAAGATCATCTTACTGCCACCTTTACTAGGTTGATTAGTCTTCCATGTAACTAATAGAGCTAGCACACTAATTGAGAAACCTGTCATCAACATGCTTGGTAAATGGAAGAAATAGTTTCCTTCAAATCTCATCTGCCCAAAGATAATCAATGGTGCTGTAACAAGTGAGATTGCAGTAGTGTAGATAAGAGAATAAGGCAACAATCTTGCTAAAAGACAGGCAAAGCCATCCTCTAAAATTGCCTGCCAGCGCATCGAGACTTTAAATCGTCCTACTAACATCACCGAGGTAAGACCTAGGATAATGGATGAGAAAAAGTAGATAAAGGCGCTACAAAAGGTAATGGAAGCTGAGGTTGTAGGATTATAGAGCTCTCTTTTTACCATATTCATAGGTTGCAACAGAGCCTGTACCTTTTCACTTGATGATTTAGCCAAAGCTGCAACCTCAGGGGCTGAGTTTTCAGCACCTAATGTAGCTATCATCTCACTTAAATTAGCAATAGCCTGACCGTTTTGCCCCAGATTTGAGTAATCAGCAAAATAGCCTATATTAAAAGTTCTATCGAGTCTTTTGAGCTCTTTTTCTAAGCCTTTTGGAAAATAGAGTACACCGATATTTTTATCATGAGCTGTAAGATCACGCACTGATACTGGTGAATGGAAAACCTCAGTGATCTCCACATAGGCTGAGGTATTTAATTTCTCAATTAAAGTTGTAGATAACTGTGAGCTATCAAGATCGATAACCGCAATCTTACCTTCAAAGACCTCACCATGACGCATACAGACTGAAACTATAAGCGTGATCATAATCGCCATCATGAATGCTGCGATATGGTAAGGTATGAACCTGCCTGAGAGCATCGCCTGAAACTCTTCATCTATGGAGGCTATGATCTTATTCATCACGTACCTCCATTGTCATACCGGTTAATACCTCAGGTGAGTCTACATATATTCTTACCTGAAATGAGGTCAGATCACCCAAACCACGCTCGCGGGTCATTCTAAGATCTGCAAAGGATGGTGTTGCAGTTGCAAACCTTACAGTACCTGTAAGCTCACTGTCTGTAGCTACACAATGAACTTTTACTTTTTTTCCCTTTTTATACTTTAGTACCTGATCTTCACTTACATAGATATCAAAGTACTTTCTATCAGTCTCAAGTGTAAGACCTGAAGAGTTAGGAGATACCAGCTCCCCTTGCTGATACAGGATCTTTAAGATCTTGCCATCACATGGAGCAATTAAAGTAAGACGACTGTAGTTGACCTCTTCTTGTTTTAATTGAACCTCAGTCTGCTTTAATTGAGATTTAAGGTTGTCTAAAGCGTTTAGCATGTTATCAATCTCAAGTCTTTCATTCTTAATTGATAACAAGGTCATACCCTTTGCTGAACCTGTTCTCTTTAACTTTTCTATCTGCTCGTCTGTGGCGCCGTAAATTGCTGCCTGTAACTTACGCAAAGCCTGAGTTTTTGCTGCACCTGCCTGGATATTCTGTGAATTGGCGCTGTCATAGTCAGACTTTGAGATACTTCTTGTATTAACTAAAGAGTTAGCTCGTTTATATTGCTTTTGTGCTAAGAGCTTTGCTGACTCTGATACGGTAAGAGATTGCTTTAACTGTTCAATCTCTTTCCATTTGGTTAACTCCTCTAAATCTACATTAGCTTTTCTAATTTCAATTTCATTTTCTTTTGAAAGAATTAAAGCCTTTTGAGCTTCAATGGTAGCTTTGGTTCTTTCAATACTGATAGCTGTATCAGTATCATCTAAGACCATTAGAACATCACCTTTTTTAACTATTTGAGATTCTTCAATGTCACGCTTTAACAGCACCCCTCCTACATTTTCAAAAGAGACATCCACTGTATCCGCAGTTAAGACTCCTGACTTAATGCTTTTAGCAATAGTGGTGGCATCACCTCTTGAACCAAAATAAATAAGAGTAGAACTAATGATGAGTAATGAAAACATGGTAAGCAGAGTCCTTAGAGCGCCTCTACTCATATTTGAATTTAACTTCACTTTTACATACCAAAATTCTGTGGCGGTACGCGTTCTTACTGGTACCTGTAACTTACAGTATGGAAAAATTGAAAAATTTTTGTACGTTACAAAATTAAAAAAGTTGTGCAATACAAAAGCTACATCTTTCAAAAAGTTATTCATATATCACACAAAATTTACCCCCTTCTGCTCAATAAGATAATGACAATTTTGTCATTATCTTATTGAGAATTTCTAAAATCGATCTATACTTAATGACACAAGTGTCATTAAGAGCTAATAAAAATGGATACTAAAAACAGAATAAGACGCAAAGATACACGTCCTGCTGAAATCGTCATGTGCGCGATGAAACTGTTTGTTGAAAATGGCTATTTTGAGACTAACTTTCAGGATATTGCCAATGAAGGACATCTGGCGCGCTCAACAATCTATCTGTACTTTAAAGATAAGAAATCAATCTTAAAGGCTGCTCTAAAAAAGAAATTTGAAGAGAATAAAAACAACTTAATCGATTTGAATCAGGATGAGAAAGATACTTTCCATGAAAGAATGGCAAAGCTCTTAACTAGGATGCAAAAAATTACCCAAGATGAGTTCTTTAAGCGTTTTTGCATCATGATGGCTGAACTATCAGCTAAAGATCCTGAAATTGCCATGATTTGGAAAGAAGAGATTTTTGACAAATTAAAAGAGATCTGGGCTTCCATGTGTGAAAAGTTCAACCTTGATCCAAAATACAGAGAATATATCTTTAATGTTCTCTATTCTGTCTTTTTTATGTCATGTATTTCGTCTGTCTGCTTTTGTGAAGATAACCCTTTTATGGATTTTGCGTCATTTGCAGAAATTACTAAGACTGATGTTCAAAAGGCTAAATATGATTGGATGCTAAATCATGAATAAGAAGTTAATTGTTGTTCCATTCGTAATCACTGCTGCTATCTGCGCAGGCATTATGTACTCAAAATATGACGGTTCAGAAGCACTTTCTAAAGCTTATGGTAATGTTGATATCAGACAGAGCTCTCTTGCTTTTGAAAGATCAGGTCGTATTGTCAAATTAAACTTTGATGAAGGACAAAATGTTAAAAAAGATGAGATCTTAGCTGTCCTTGATACAGAGGCTCTTAACTATCAGATACAGATCAATGAAGCTAATATGCGCCAGGCTAAAGCATCATTAGATGAAATGGTTCGAGGCTATAGAACTGAGGATATCAAACAGGCTGGAGCCAATGTCAAAAGGCTTGAGGATAACTTAAAGCTTGCAACCGTTACCAACGAGCGTTACCAGAAACTGTATAGAGCAAGAAGTGTTTCTGCTCAGGAAAAAGACAATGCTTTTTACTCTATGACACAGATTAAAGCTCAACTAGATGAAGCTTCAGCTAAATACAAGCAGATGCTAAAAGGCTATCGAGTTGAGGATATTGAAAAGGCTCAGGCTCAATATGATGGCGCTGTAGCAGAGGTTAATTACTTAAATTACCAAAAGAATGAGCAGAGTGTTATTAAAGCCCCATTTGATGGTGTCATTCGCACAAGAAAGAGTGAGCTAGGTGATATGGCTTCTCCTCAAAGCACCGTTTATGAGTTATCAGTAATAGATAAAAAGAGAGTGCGTGTCTATTTGACAGAAAAGCAGTTACCTTTAGTAAAGGTAGGCGCTAAAGCTTATATCAGTGGTGTTGACGACAATAAGGTTGAAGGAAATGTAGCTTACATCAGTGATACTGCAATGTTCACACCTAAGACTGTACAAACAGAAGACTTAAGACCTGATCTTGTGTATGAGGTAAGAGTTGATACTAATGATCCTGAGAACAGACTGCGTTTAGGTCAGAGTGTAACTGTAGAATTTTCAGAAAAATAAGTAACTGTAGTAAAAGCGCAGATTAAAGAGCAAAAAGATGAACGGCATTATTGAGATTAGCTCTCTTTACAAATCCTATAAGGTACAAGGCAAGAAAGATGTAAATGTCTATAGTGATTTTTCACTAAACATTGCTGCATCTAATCATTTTATTTGCCTTACAGGACCAGACGGTGCTGGTAAATCTACGCTTTTAAAATTACTCTCAGGCGTTATAAGACCTGATGGCGGTGAAGTGTTATTAGATGGATTAAAGCCAGACAATAACAGTGAGAATTTCACAAAAGTTGTAGGCTACATGTCACAAACACTAGGCTTATATGGAGAGTTAAGTGTTTTTGATAATTTGAGGATCTTCTCAGGATTAAAAGGACTTAATTTAAAAGAAAACTCAGCTTATCTTTTAGATTTATTAGATAAAGTAAATCTCTTGCAGTTTAAAGATCGTGAAGCTGACGCCCTCTCTGGTGGTATGAAACAAAAGCTAGGTCTTACCTGTGCTATAGCATCAAAGCCTAGAATTTTAATTCTAGATGAACCTACCGTAGGTGTTGATCCTGTATCTCGTCAAGAGTTATGGGACATTATCTATGACTATATCAATAAGTCACAAGCTTACTGTATCTTTTCTACAGCTTATCTTGAAGAGGCTGCAAAAGCTGATATCACCTTAATGATGAATGATGCTAAGGTGGTACTGCAAGGCAAACCTTCCGATATCTCAAAAAAGATGGAAGGCAGGACCTACAGTGTTGAGTTAGGAGAGCTCAACTACCAAAAAACCGTACGCGAGGTTATGTCTATCTCAGAGCGTTGTTGCAAAGGATCCCCTCTTATCGATGTCTGCCCTCGCTTGAGCAAAATCGATATAGTTACCAAAGATAAAGACAGTAAAAAAACTGTTTATGACTTTTTAAAAGACAATCTAGGCATTGAGGTTACTGTAGAGAAAAGAAAACCAATTCTTGAGGATGCCTATATCTATCAGAGCTATTTAAACAGATTACAAAAAGAAAGCGATGATACAAGCTGTAGCAGTACAACTGCTGATACTTACAAGTCATCAGAGAAGAGTACTACTCAAAAAAATAAATCTTTCTGTACACCGCTTAAAGTAACACCTTATGACACAGGAGAGCCTGTAGTCATGGTCGATAAAATCAAAAAGAATTTTGGTAACTTTACTGCTGTTCATCAATCAAGCTTTAAAGTACATAAAGGCGAGATCTTTGGCTTATTAGGTCCTAATGGCGCAGGTAAAACCACAACCTTTAGAATGATCTGTGCTTTGTTAAAGCCTACCTCTGGTAATGTTACTGTAAACGGTTTTGATCTTAAACATGCTAAAGATGATGCCAGAGCTACCATTGGCTATGTATCTCAAAAATTCTCCTTGTATAGAAAGTTAAATGTCTATCAGAATTTAGAGTACTTTGGTCTTAGTTACGGACTTGAAATAAAACCTCTAAAAGCTCGTATTGAAGAGCTTTTAGATGAATTTTCATTACGTAAATACAAAGATATTCAAAGCGAAGATCTGCCCTTTGGTTTACAGCGTCAGCTCTCCATGGCCTGTGCTTTAATTCATAAACCTAAGATCCTCTTTTTAGATGAGGCAACATCTGGAGCCGATCCTGTAGCAAGACGTGTCTTTTGGGACAGGGTGAGTGCTTTAGCTTCAAGTGGAACCTGTGTGATTGTAACTACCCACTTTATGGAAGAGTCTGAGTATTGCGATAACTTTTTAATTCAGGATCAGGGAAAGATCTTAGTTTTAGGTGCTCCTGACAAGATCTGTATTAAAGACGGTCACAGAATCAGTATTGAGCAGGCCTTTGTGGAGCTCGTTCATAAGTTTAGAGCTCAAAAGACATAAAGGAGAATGAGTATGTTCAGATATCTACCAATTCTTCTAGAAAAAGAGTTCAAACAGATTTTAAAAGACAAATCTGTCTTTGTCTTAGCCTTTTTACTGCCAATGCTCTTAGTAGTCATCTACGGTAGTGCTGTAAGAATGGAAGTAAAGCCTGTAAAGCTGTGCATCAGCACTTATTATGAAAGTGCTTTAGAAAGAGCGATTACAGATGAGTTTATTGGCTCCCCTTACTATGAGGTAACTGTTGAGAAAAGCTTTGCTAAGGCTCAGGAGTTATTTGATGACAACAAAGTAAAAGCCCTTTTGTACTTACCAAATGATCTTCCAAACAGAGTGCAAAAAGGCAATGGTGAGCTTATGCTATATTTAAATGGTGTGGAAGCTCAGCTCTCATCCATCTCTGAACTTTACATAAAATCTACCATCCAAAGTGCTGTTTCAAAATTAAGTAATACCAAAAGCTCAAGAATTACGGTTAACACCCGCAACTGGTTTAATGAGTCAAATGAATCTGTATGGTTCTTAATGTCAGGACAATACGTAAGTATCATTACTTTAATCAGTATCTTTTTAGGTGGCTTTGTCATTGCCCGTGAATGGGACAGGAAAACGATTGAGTCATTAGCTGCTACTAATGCTTCAGCTTTTGAGATTGTACTCTCTAAAGTCATTGTCTATTACATTATGGCTATCTGGTCGATGTTTATAATCCTAGGGTTGGGTGAGCTTTTATATGACATTCCTATTCGAGGCAGTATCATAGGTTTAGTTTTCAGTTTATCTGTATATGTATTAGAGATGATCTGCTTAGGTGTACTTATCTCCTCTTTCATGAAGAATCAGTTCACCGCAGCTCAAATTGCTGTGATCATAGGTTTCCTACCTACCGTGATGTTGTCAGGTCTAATTTTTGATTTACGCGCCGTACAGCCTTTTATTCGTGTTATAGGTACGATTATTCCTCCTACCTATGAAGTTAAAGCTATGAGAATTAACATGCTATCAGGTGGCAGTGAGTTATTCTTAGTAGCAAACTTCTTTATTCAACTTTTTTGGTGTGCGCTGTTTTTCATCCTTACAGTAAGACAGGTTAAAAAGGACAGCAAATGATGAGAACTCTAATCAGAAGATCTTTGCTAAGAATTTTAGCTTTAATCAAAAAAGAAATCTTAACCATTTTAATGGATAAAAAGTCACGAGCCGTACTTTTTGCCCCAATCATCGTGCAGTGTATTATCTTTGGTTATGGAGCTTCTTATCACTTAGAGAGCGTACCTTATGCTATCTATAATCAGAGTAATGACAGTGTAAGTTATGAGATTGAGCAGGAACTTTTAAAAACACCAAAGTTTAAACTCATTGAAAAGTGCCACACCATGGGCTGTTTAAGAGAGAGTGTGGATTCTCAAAAGAGTCTTATCGGTATCTTTATAGACTCAAACTTTAAGAATACCCTTCAGGCTAATATCATTCTTGATGCACGAAATACAGCCTCTGCAAATACCGCTTCTGGCTATGTCACCTCTATTATTGAGAATATTAACAATCGTCTCTATGGTAAAAGTGCACTTAACATCAACTCACGCTTTTTATTTAATGAGAATAACTACACTCGCTATACCATCTTAATTGGTATGACTTTAGCTTTATCTGTAATTCAGGTGTTATTACTCTCCTCATTGAGTGTTTCAAGAGAGAAAGAAGAAGGCTCTTATGACATGATGATCATGACTCCAGCAAGACCATTTGAAATGCTAATTGGTAAAGCCATTCCTCCTATTGTGATTGCTTTTATCCAATCATTTATCCTAATTGCAATCTGTCGCTTTTACTTTGAAATACCAATGCGAGGAAATATCTTTGCAATCTTTACTTTAATTACCATATTTGCTTTTGCTATTGTAGGAATTGGACTTGCTATCTCTACCTTGAGTAAAACCACTATGCAGTCACTCGTCGCAGGATTCTCACTATGTCTTGTATTAATCATGGCATCAGGTCTTATTACCGCAGTTGACGGAATGCCTTATTGGTTTAAAGCTGTAGCTTACTGTAACCCTGTCTACTATGGTATTAACTCCATGTGGCAAATCTATTTACAGGGCAGATCTCTTTTTGATTTGACCGATAAAATCATACCTTTAATCATGGTTGGTATTGTTACTCTATCAATGGCTTCATATCTATTTAGACATAAGCTTGAGTAAAAAAATTTAATTTTATCCATACCTAAAAATCCCTTTTAACTAGTGTATAATGTAGCTTTCAGGAACAGCGAAAAAACGCAACCGCTCCTGAAAGCGAATGCGTCCCCGTTCTTACTGGATTTCACTCAGTGTAAGGGACAAAAAATGACCAATCCACTTTTCCAAAAAGATATCATCTCAATCTCAGAGTTTTCAAAAGATCACATTGAACTAATTCTGAAAACTGCATTTGAATTAAAAGCACATCCTCGTAATGATTTATTAAAAGACAAGTTAATCGGTGTAACTTTCTTTGAAGGTTCAACCCGTACTAGACTATCTTTTGAAACTGCTATTCAGCGCTTAGGTGGCAGAGTAATCGGTTTCTCTGATGCTACTAACACCTCTTTAGGAAAGAAAGGCGAGACCTTTATGGACTCAATGAGGATCATCACCTCATATACTGATGCCCTGGTAATCCGCCACAACAAAGAAGGTGCTGCAAGATTAGCTGCTGATATTTCACCTGTACCTGTAATCAACGCTGGCGACGGTTCAAATCAGCACCCTTCACAGACCATGTTAGATTTATTCACCATTAAAGAGACTCAAGGCCGTTTAGAGGATATCTCAATTGCCTTTGTAGGTGACTTAAAGTACGGTCGTACCGTTCACTCACTAGCTGAAGCTTTATCACTGTATAACGCAAGAATTTACTTAGTTTCACCTGAGTCATTAGCAATGCCTCAGTACATTCTTGATGATTTAACCAAGCGTGGTATTACCTTCTCAATTCACAATTCATTAGAAGAGGTTATGCCTAAGATCGATATTCTGTACATGACTCGTGTACAGAAAGAGCGTTTTGATGAAACTGAGTATCAGCACTTAAAGTCAAAGTTCATCTTAACCCCTGAAGTTTTAGCTGATGCTAAAGAGAATATGAAGATCTTACACCCTCTCCCAAGAATCGATGAGATCACACCTGAGGTTGACAATACCCCATATGCTTACTACTTCAAGCAGGCTGCAAACGGTGTATATGCACGTGAAGCTATTCTTTCATTAGTATTAAACAAGGAGATTTAAGATGTCAGACGCTCATGTAGAAAACAACAAATCAAAGCTCCTTGTTGAGGCTATTGCTAACGGTACTGTGATCGATCATATTGCTCCAGGTCAGGCAATCAACATCATTCGTATGTTCAAGTTCTTAAGCAAGAACAACCAGCTAACCGTAGGCTTTAACTTACGTTCTGGTAACTTAGGCAAGAAAGACATCATCAAGATTTCTGATGTTGTATTCTCACCAGCTCAGACCGAGCAGATTGCTGTATTAGCGCCTAATGCAACTATCAACCAGATTAAAGACTTTAAGGTTGTAGATAAATACAAGCTAAGATTACCTTTAGAGACTGTAGGTGTCTTCAAGTGCCCTAACAGCAACTGCATTACTAATGATGAAAGAGATGCTAATGCTCGTTTTAAGATCTCAACTGAAAACGGCAAGGTGTTCATGAAATGCAGATACTGTGAAAGAGTATTTGAGCGTGAAGTTGTATTAGAGTACAACGGACTTGAGGTTAAATAATTAGCTTCAGTTAATTTCTGAATCTACAAGGAGAGCGCAGATTTTGTAAGTTTTTTATGGCATAGCAATCTGCGAACGTCAAAAGTCCGATTTAAAAAGTCGGACTTTTTGTTACAGCTTTTTTTCAATCTCTACAAGATCTTCACCCATCTTTTCATACTCAGCATTTAACTCTTCATCAGTGATCCTGTCATCCTAATCTGGCTCGTATTTATGCTTAACTTCAGGTAAAGGAATATCAATAGCTTTATACATTGTTTTATAGATGCCAGCTATTTCATCAAAGTAATAACCACCTTTGTATACAGAAAGCATAATGGTATCTAGATCTTCGAGTATTCTTGATAGAGACTTGTTTGAGAACTTAAGACCATCTTTAGAAGCAGCATCTGACTTTTCATAATCTCTAATGCGGGTGTTAAATATCATCTTTAGAGAAGCAGCAATAAGCTGACAGAGGAACTTGCCATGGAAGGCACGGTCAGATGATGAGAATATACGGTCAAAGTTTAAAGGAAATAAGAACTATCTGTGTGAGAGTTTATGAAGGGCCTAAAGGCATTTAGGATTTCAGGAAATTGGATTTGAAAAGTTAAACATTACTGCTCTAAATGAAATTCAAAGCAGTAAGTTAATTAAAGATCAGCGTAAACTGCGCTGTTTGAATCAGACTCCGGAGCTATTTCAGCTTCAATTCTTGTTTTATTGAACTCTTGAACGAATTCTAGGAACTTGTCTTCTTTTACAGGTTTAGAGTAATGATAGCCCTGTAAGAACTCAACACCATTTGCTGCCAGAACTTCAGCCTGTTCAGATGTTTCTACACCTTCGGCTACAACAGAAATACCTAAGGTATGGAACATCTTAATACAAGCTATCATGATGGTTCTTGCCTGCTCATTATTAGGCTCAAAAGCAGGCCAAATTAAAGACTTATCCATCTTCACAAGATCATACTTAACAGCAGCCACCTGAGACAGATTAGAATAACCAGTACCGAAGTCATCCATAGAAAACTTATAGCCAAATGACTTTAACTTCTCCATATTGTCTAAAGCAACCTTACCGCTACGTACTAAAGCTGTTTCTGTCACCTCAAGATTGATCATCTTAGGATCAAGGCCATAGCTCTTTACGGTCTGATGTAATCTAAAAGGGATGCTAGGATCTGCTATCTGAATACCAGAGAGGTTGACCTCGATATACTTGATACCAAGTTTTTCAACTTCATTATCTTTAATAAACTGACATACCTTTGAGAAGACCTGATCACCAATCATACTGATTAGGCCACGTCTTTCTGCTACAGGAATGAAGACCTCTGGTGAGATAAAACCAAATGACTTGGTATCTTTTAATCTTACTAAAGCTTCAGCTGACTCACAGCGATTAGTCTTGGTATTAATAATAGGCTGATATACAACATAGAAACCATCTTCATCTACTGCTCTTTGAATCAGTCTTTCAACAGAAAGAATATAGTTTCTCTTATCAGCAATTTCTTTATCAACTATTAAAACTGAGTGGTCATTCTGCGCTTCATAATGAGACTGACAGAATGAAATAAGTGAGAATAAAGACTCAGCATTAGCAGCACTGGTAGGGCACTCTACTGCACTTACAATATAAGTAGGCTGAATTGAACTATTCTCAATTAAGAGAGCCTTATCTGATACTTTATATCGAGCACTCCAGTCGGTTAACTCTTCTTTTGAGAAGAGGATGAAACCAAAGCTGAATTCTGAAATTCTAAAGATATTACGGTTACTAAAATCAGGAATTGATTTTACTGATTTAGCAATACAATCTAAACAGGTTGATAAGCTGTAGGTTGAACGTAATGAAGTGGTGTTCTGCATTGAAAAACAGATCACATAGAAGTTCTTATTCTCACCAAAGAGCTCATCGATTACCATCTCAAAAGCATTGCGAGATAATAAAGAGTGAATATCCTTATCCTCATTCTCTTTTGAGTTCTCAAAGGAGATGTATACAAACATCACGATAAGAGCAATAGCTAAACTTATTAATGATGCTGTTGGTACCAAATACTGATAAATAGCAATGAACAGCCATGCAGCAAAGCAGAAAATAAAGTCATATTTAACTACTAAGTGTCTGTTTTTTACAGCATAAGCTAAAGCAGCAATTGCCATTACGCAGTAGGTAGCCGACATGACATAAACAATGTTTACTAAGGTGCCGTATGAGTATGCCCCCTTTACAGAAACACTGTAGTTAATATCACCAAACAGAATACCTAAAATTGCAATTATCAGAGGAATAGCTCTTAATAGAAGTTCCAGTGTTGAATAGTTTTTGACCTTTCTTCCGCGTAAATCAATATAGATAAATACATAAAAGGCCACCAAAGACAAAGAAGCAAAAAAGAATTGATGAATAATTCTATTTATCAGAATTGAAAAATATTGAGGATGAAATGAGGCATATATACAACCAATGTCGCATACAATGCAGAAAATAGATAAGCCTAAGAAACCTTCAAATAATTCGGTTGAAAGTAACTTTACTCTTCTATATTGAAAAAATTCTATTGTAACTACTAGTACTACGCATAAGGCAACTAGTTGTGTGCCATAATCCATAGTTTTCTCCGATAATCTATTGTTCTAACTCATTCTACAATATGGAAAAATTTTTAACACTAGCAGTACAAATTTAAATCGAGGCTATCACAAAAATTTTGATAATTAAGCGAATTTTGTATAAAAAATCCTCAGTGGAACATGTTATTGCATGAATTTTCTCCACTGAGGATCTTTATATCTAACTGCTTGAAAGCGCTGTTAATAAACCTAACAGCAAAAAAGCTTACGGTTAATTTTAAAGATTATCTAGCATTCTTATCTTCAAAGTATTTTTCTTCATTACCCCATGAAGCAACACCACTTTGATCTTTCATTAAAGAAGCTGTAAATACAGGCTCTTTGATGCCCTGTTTCTTCTGAGAAATGTAGTTATCAAATGCATAGAATGCGTACTTACCTAGGCGAACAATAGCATAAAGGTTGGTTAATGCTAATAGAGCCATACATAAGTCAGCTAAATCCCATACAACTGACAGTGAAGCATATGAACCGAAGAATACCATTGCAACAACTAAGATTCTGAAGACAGTCATTACATAGGTGTTCTTAGTTAAGTACATGATGTTAACTTCACCATAGTAGTAGTTACCTATGATTGAGCTGAAGGCAAATAAGGTAATGGTAAATGACATGAAGTATCTGCACCACTCACCTAACTGAGATGATAGAGATTCCTGAACTAGAGCAATACCAGTTACATCACCGCCGATTTCATATTTACCAGATAGTAAAACAATCACTGCTGAAGCTGAGCAGATAAATAAGGTATCAACGAATACACCGAAAGCCTGGATTAAACCCTGCTTTACAGGATGAGATGTGGTAGCACAAGCAGCTGCATTTGGAACAGAACCTTCACCAGCTTCGTTAGAGAACAGACCACGCTTAATACCAGTCATGATCACTGCAGCAAAACCGCCAGCTACAGCTGACTGAGGAGCAAAAGCGTCATGGAAGATTAAGTAGAACATCTCAGGTACTGCTGATAAGTTCTTGAAGAAGATAACTAAAGCTACAATCAGGTATAAAGTTGCCATGATTGGAACTAAGAACTCAGTTACTTTTGCAATACGGTGAGCACCACCAAAGATCACCATTGAGGTTAAGATACATAGAACTAAACCAGTAATGATTGTATCAAAGCCCATACTGTCATTTAATGCCATAGCAATGGTGTTTGACTGTACTGAGTTATAGCTTAGAGCAAAAGTAATGGTAATTAAAACAGCAAATAAAGCAGCAACAGCAGGCTGTTTTAAAGCATTGCGGATGTAGTAAGCAGGACCACCGTGGTAACCACCCTCACGGAATGGAACCTTGTAGATCTGAGCTAAGGTACTCTCAACGAAGCCTGTAGCTGAACCGATTAAAGCGATGACCCACATCCAGAAGATTGCACCTGGACCACCTAAGGTTACTGCAATTGCGATACCTGCAATGTTACCTACACCTACACGTGAAGCTGTACTGATACAGAATGCCTGGAAAGAGCTGATCTCCTTACCCTTGGTTTTATGACCAACGATACCGTGTCTTAAAACACGAACCATTTCACCAACGTAGAAGATCTGAACGAACTTGGTTTTGATAGTGAAATATATGCCTAAACCAATCAAAACAACGATTAAGACATAAGACCACAGAACGCCATTAACAGCATTAATGGCTGAATCTAAAGTGTCTAGCATTTGAGTTATATCCAGTTAAGTAAAAAATTCAGTGACTATCTATTTTCAGTGACATTTTATGTTGTTGCGCTTTTTAAGACGCAGGAACTTAATTTTTCATTAAATTTCTAGTCAAAGATTGTAAAAATCAGGTTATTGTCCCACAAAAAGCCTTTTTTACAAAGAGGGATATGAACTGCGCCGTTTTTGTTCATGCATTTTGTACACTTCAATTTACAAAATGCATGTGGTAACAGATTTTGGTGAGTGGTTAAATGAGGTTATGTTGAAAATAGGAGTTACTCTCTTTGCTATGCTGTACGTAACACCTTTTTCCTAAGATTTATATAGCAAAGAGTCATTAAGACTGCACTTACAGCCCATGACACTGGATAAACTAAAAGCACGCCTTCAAAATTATTGAGTACAGGTAGCGCAAATAGGATCCATAAAATTCTGAAAATACAGAATGAAAACAGCAATACCACCATTGGAACTAAACTCTTACCCGCACCCCTTATTGCTCCTGCAAAGACCTGAGTAAAGCCTAACATGCCATAGAATGGGCAGAAATACAGCATTGCAAGATATGCATAGTGGATAGCTTCTCTATCTGAGGTAAACAAGCTTAGAATTGGATTGTGGAATACAAGCATGATAATGCCGATACCTGCTGTATAGGTAACTCCTATGATAAGACCACAAATGACACCTTTTTTAACGCGCTCAATACAGCCAGCGCCATAGTTTTGTCCTACAAAGGTTGCCATTGCAAGAGAAATACTCAACAAAGGCAAAATATCAAAACCGTCTATCTTAAGATAGATACCATAACCTGCGATGGTCTCGTAGCCAAAGACATTAACGCTTGACTGAATTAGCACATTTGAAAAACAGATCACGGTGTTCTGCATTCCAGCAGGAATGCCCATACGAAGAATTCTCACTAACATCTGCCTATGGAAACGGATTGCTTTTAAATAGACTCTGCATTCATTTTTTGTAGTCATGACGTAGTGTAATGAGAAGATACAGGCTAAAAGCTGACTGATGTTAGTGGCTATAGCAGCTCCTGCTACTCCCATATCAAAGACAACAATAAACAGTAAATCTAAAACTACATTGATAACTGAAGCATAAGCTAAATAGAGTAAAGATCTTTTGGAATTACCAGAGGCATTTAAAATGCCTGCAATCATGTTGTAGAAGATGGTGAAAATAAGACCAAAAGAGTAGATAAATAAGTAGGTAACAGAGTCATCTAAAATATCTTTTGGAGTATTCATTGCCTCTACCATAGGCCTTGTTAACAGCGCACACAGCACGGTTAAAACCACACCCAAAACTAGTGAAAAAGCTAAAGAGGTATGCACTGATCTGAAGACATTACGTCTGTTTTTAGCACCTAAACATTGAGCAATAACAACACCTGCGCCAACTGCTATACCCTGACAACCTGAAATAATTACTGTCACTATCATGGAGGTTGAAGATACTGCTGCTAATGCCTGTGATCCTACGTAGTTACCTACGATAATTGAATCAACAGTTGAATACATCTGTTGCAGGAAATTGCCTAAGATCAGAGGAATAGAAAAGAAAAGCAAGATCTTAAAGATATTGCCTTCTGTCATGAGTGTGATTTTGCTTTTTTGCTTGTCAGTCATAGTCTTAAATAATCTTTTTTTGCTTATTGTATGCCAATTTGCAAAATAGTCACTAGTAGGGCACTAATGATCAAGGATTAGACTTGAGACAACATGTATTGAGTGAGGTTAGTTTGAAATGTTTTCAGTATTATCTTGAGAGAGATGTTCTAATATTTCATTAGAAGATTGCTTAAATTTCTCCTCATCATCGACCATAGCACTTAATGAGGCTGTTAACTTTTCAATTTCATCAAGATTTCATTTTATGAATATACTGTAACTATGTAGAAGGCACAAATTGTATAAGTTCTTGAAAAGTTGACATTTATCTTCTCCGTGAAATAATTACGGCACAAAATACAACCTAAAAGCTAAGAAATTACCATGCAGACAGATTTAACCAATGGAAGTGTTTTAAAGAACATTGCCTTATTCTCACTTCCTTTCTTTTTATCTTATTTCTTACAAACTCTTTATGGTTTAGCTGATCTTTTCATCATAGGTCAGTTCGATGGAGTAGATAGCATTACAGCTGTTTCCATTGGTTCACAGATCATGCATATGATAACTGTCATGATTGTAGGTTTATCTATGGGCGCTACTGTATGTATTGCTCAGGCTGTAGGAGCTAAAGATAAAGAGAAGTTAAGATACTGCATTGGTAATACTGTCACCGTATTTTTTATTGTATCTTTGATCCTTACAGGATTGTTGCTGTTCTTTACTGACTTTATTGTAGGTGTAGTAAAAACTCCAACTGAAGCTGTAGCAGGCACCAAAGAGTACCTTATCATCTGCTTTATCGGTATTCCTTTAATCACTGCTTATAACATCGTAAGTTCTATTCTAAGAGGCATGGGTGATTCAAAATCCCCTATGTACTTTATTGCTATAGCTTGTGTTGCCAATATCATTTTAGACTATGTATTTATCGGCTATTTTAAGTTAGGAGCAGTAGGTGCAGCCTTAGGTACTACTTTATCTCAGGGCATTAGTGTTATCTGTGCCCTCACCTATATCAATAGAAATAACTCAAGCGACTCATTCTCTTTTGCCTATTTAAAATTAAAAGGCAACATTGCCAAAAGATTATTACGCATTGGTATTCCTATCTGCGCTCAGGACGGATTTATTCAGGTAGCCTTCATGGTGATAACCGTCATTGCCAATATGCGTGGTTTAACTGATGCTGCAGCTGTTGGTATTGTTGAAAAGCTCATAAGCTTTATCTTCCTGGTACCATCTTCTATGCTCTCTACAGTATCAGCTATGGGTGCTCAGAATATTGGTGCAGGTAAAATTGACAGAGCTAAACAGACCTTACGCTATGCTATCTACATTACCTTTATCTTTGGTGTGATTGTAGGAATTCTCTTCCAGTTTATCGCTGAAAACGCCCTTGAACTGTTCACTGAAAATCATTCTGTAATCGTCTCAGGTGGTAAGTACTTACAGGGTTATATTTGGGACTGTATGTTCGCAGGTATTGCCTTTAGCTTCAGTGGTTTCTTCTGTGCTTTAGGTAAATCAGAAATTTCTTTCTTGCATAACTTAATTTCGATTGTAACTTTAAGAGCTCCCGGTGCTTATGTAGCATCAATCATGTACCCTACAACCCTGCTGCCAATGGGTCTTGCTACAGCTAGTGGCTCCTTGCTCTCTACAATTATCTGTACCATTGCTTATAAGGTTATAGCAAAGAAACTCTAATCTTAAGCGCATATTGATTTAGTAAAATATTTTACTATTACAGGTAATCGTATGCGCACTCGTGAAATCGTCAATGAGATAAATTCTCTTTTAAATCAGAGCACCTATCTTTATGCGCAAGAGAACAGAATCTCATATGTAGAGATGATGGTGCTTTATGCCCTCTTAAATACAGATGCTCCTCTTACTCAAATAGAACTGGGTGCTTACTATGTCATCTCTAAGCAAAGCATAAACTCTGCTGTAAAAAATACAAAACAGAAGGCTTCATCCTTACTGTTCAAGATGAAAAAGATAAAAGACAAAAGTATTTAAAACTTACGTCTTCAGGTGAAAAGTACGCTCACTCTGTTTTGGACAAAATGATGAAAATTGAGGATGAAGTCACTGCTATTTTAGGAGATAAGAACAAAGCCATCATAGATGGACTTGAAATGTACAACATGCTGTTTGAGAAGAGACTTAACAAGAAGGATCAATAATCTTATGTTTCAAGGTTACGATTTAAAACACTTCTTTAAATTCACCATTCCATCAATTCTTGCCTTTACCATTTTAGGTGTTTACTCCGTTGTTGATGGATTCTTCATAGGCAATGCTCTAGGTGATGCTGGTGTTTCTGCTATTAACATTGTCTTCCCTGCTGTAGCATTAACCTTTGCTCTAGGCTCAGGTATTGGTTTAGGTGGTGCTGTAATTTGGTCTATTGAATCAGGACGTGGCAATTTAGAAAAAGCCTATAAGAGTTTAAAAGTTGCCTTAATCTTACTGGCTCTCGTCTCTTTAATTATCACCATCGTGCCTTCTGTATGGATGGACGAAATTCTTGATGTATTAGGAGCTAGAGGTGATGTTGCATCTTATGGCAAGATTTACTTATGGTACATGTTTGGTGCTGCCTTTATTCAGTTATCAGGCTCAGTCTTTGTACCATATATGAGAAACAATGGCGGTGTAACCTATGCAACTTACTTCATGGTCATTGTTTTTGTCATGAACATTGTTCTAGACTATGTACTCATCATGATCTTTCCTTTTGGAATTCATGGTGCTGCCATCGCAACTTTATTAAGCCAGGCAGTTACTATAGTTGGATGCATCTATTACATTAAAAAACACCAGATGCTAAAGCTTTCAAAGCCTGTAAATGTACAGAAAACATCACTTAAGATCATGAAAATTGGTATTGCGCCGTTTGGTATCAATATGTCACATATGGTCTCTATCTTTTTTATGAACCGCTATTCACTTTATTATGGCGGAGCTTTAGTCGTATCAACCATTTCTTTTATTGAATTCATACTCTTCTTTGTATACTGCGTTCTTCAAGGCGTAGGCGCAGGTGCTCAGCCTTTGATGAGTAGATTCTATGGAGAAAGGAGATTTACTGACTACGCAATTACAAGACGCCTGTCCTTGTTCACAGCGCTGTTTTTAGCAGCTGTAAGTATCGTCATCATTTTTGTTGCAAGAGATAATTTAGGCAATTTATTTGGTACTTCTGATGAGGCAGCACTTGAGATTGCAATTGCAACTCCAGTGTTCTTAGTAGGTATGTTCTTTTATGCTTACAGCAGGATCTGCTCAAGTGCCTTTTATTCAACTGAGCGTGAAACCCTATCTTAGGTCTGCATTTATGCCGAACCTATCATGCTAATCGTTTTACTTTTGATTATTCCAAGATTCTACTCACTTACAGGTGTATGGTGGTGTATGGTGTTATCGCAAATTCTTACAGCATGTATCAGCTTTTATCTAAGTAAAAAGACCCATGTAAAAAGAGATAGGAGCAAAGGAGAATAAAACAGTAGAGCTTAAAGGAAAGTTTTAATAAGAACTGATAATTACTACAAGGCCAAGCAATATAGCCTGACCTTGTGATTAAATTACTTTAATTGAGAAATCTTTTACTTTAATAGATTGTCATCTGTAAAGTAATCAATACGCATTGCGTGCTTTACTTCACTTAAAGTCTGAGCTGCAGTTTCACGTGCTTTAGCTGTACCCTGCTTTAAGATCTCATAAACATCAGGAAGTCTCTTTTCCCAATCATTGCGTCTTTCACGGATTGGGCGCAACTCTGTCTGGATAACATTGTTTAAGAACTTCTTCACAACCATGTCACCCAAACCACCACGCTGATAGTGAGCCTTTAATTCATCAAGATTCTTGTAGTCAGGTAAGAACTCGGCAAAATACTCATCCTTGCAGAATGCATCAAGATAAATAAATACAGGGTTACCTTCAACATGACCAGGATCTTCTCGACGCAGGTGAGTAGGATCAGTGAACATAGACATAACTTTCTTTTTAACGTCTTCTTCAGTATCTGATAAGTAAATGCAGTTACCTAATGACTTACTCATCTTAGCCTTACCATCGATACCAGGTAATCTTAAGCATGACTTATTTGAAGGTAAAACAATCTTAGGTTCGACTAAAGTCTCACCATAAACTTCGTTGAACTTTCTTACGATTTCACAGCACTGCTCAATCATTGGCATCTGATCTTCACCAGCAGGAACTGTAGTTGCCTTAAAGGCAGTAATGTCTGATGCCTGACTTACTGGATAGCAGAAAAAGCCTAATGGTAAGCTAGTTTCAAAATTCTTTTGCTTAATTTCAGCTTTTACAGTTGGGTTACGCTGAACACGAGATACAGTTACTAAGTTCATGTAGTAAACAGTAAGCTCAGCTAACTCAGGGATCATTGACTGAATAAAGATATTTGACTTGGTAGGATCGATACCGCAG
>SAMEA104315435__coassemble_502_pt1 | contig 50527 bp, 46 predicted proteins | sample SAMEA104315435__metabat2_high_PE_027 | metagenome-assembled genome bin SAMEA104315435 (sample SAMEA104315435) | gut metagenome | biome: Monkey gut; feature: monkey-associated habitat; material: faeces | place: China | collected 2013 | reverse complement strand
TTAGTAGGTATTAACTACTCAAAAGACACTAAAACTCATCAGTGTATTATTGAAAGAGCTCAGATCTGATGACAAATTAATCAAGCTCTGACCCCCACCATAACTTTTCTTAGGTAATAACAAATGTGGCAACGCTATTATTTATCAAAGTTCAAATTTGCCGTATTGCAATTAGTCAAAAGGATTAATCCCGATAATTAAGATTAATTTTCCATTAATGATTGCTAAATATCTTTATAAAAATCTTTAAAATCAATAAACTAAAATTGTGTAAAGTGTTTTATAAATTATTGGCACATATCTTGATACATATACAGCATACAAAGTAAAAGTGGCAAAGCTTGCCACCTAAAGGTTTCAATGGGGGAACACAAGATGAGTTTCGATTACAGTACAATTGGTAAAACTTCCTCCCGTATTGCATCTGATGCAGCAGAGGCTACATCCAAGAAAAATAACTCTCTAGATCAGGCGGATTTCTTAAAGTTATTAACCACTCAGTTACAGAACCAAGATCCTAGCTCTCCAGTTGATAACAACCAGATGGTTACTACCATGTCTCAGTTATCAGTTGTTGAGAACTTATCAACAATTTCTAATAACGTTGATAATGTAGTTAATGCAATTTCATCAAGCTCTGCTTTATCAGCTTCAAGCTTGGTAGGTCGAAGTGTATTAGTTGATACTAAAACTGCTTTCTTTGACGGCTCTAATCCTATTACCGCTCAGATTGATGCCGGTGATGGTGCTTCAAACGTTAAGATCAGCATTACTGATAGCAACGGCAATGTTGTTTCAACCTTCGAGGCAGGAGCTGCCTTAGATGGCAAAATTGACTTTAGCTGGGATGGTATACAGGATCAGAAAACTGGTGCAAAGTATGATTCAGGTAAATATACCATTAGTGTTACTGCTTCACAGGACGGTCAGAACGTAAACTTACCTGTAAAGACATATGCAACTGTAGGTTCAGTTGTATTAGGCAAGACTACTTCAGACACCAAGTTAAACTTATTAGGTTACGGCGAGGTATCTTTAGACAAGGTAGAGCAGATTGCTCTATAAGAGTTAACCTCATTTCAAAGTTAAAAGAGATCTTAAAACGTGTACTTTTTAGGATCTCTTTATGTTTTATCTCAATTGCCAAAACACAATAGCAATTCAAACAACTAGCGTAAACAAGCTTCAAGATTGCGCAATTTGCAGACGACTTAAAAAAAGAATCCTCATAACATTCGTTCAAGTAGTTTTGTATCAGTAGCACAGTCATTTTCCTGACAATTTAAGCCCCCTATTAATCTTGTATTAATCACTTCAAATTTCAAAGCGCCAAAGAATGCTTATTTATAGAATATGGCACGGCTATTGCATTTAAAACATCAGTAAGAGGAAAAGTCATTTTCCGGAGGTTTTAAATGGATAATTTATTGTGGATTGCAATGTCAGGTGCTAAGGAGAATTTCCATAGCTTAGCTGTACGCAGCAATAACTTGGCTAATGCAAGCACCACTGGTTTTAAGGCAGACTTTGAAAATTCACGTGCTATGTCTGTTTTTGCCGATGCTTATCCAACCAGAGCTTTTGCTATGACAGAAAGACCTGGCTACAACATGGATGGTGGTGCTATTGAGACAACTGATAGACCATTAGATGTTGCTTTAAATGGCGATGGTTTTATTGCAGTCAATGACAAAGAAGGTAACGAAGCTTACACCAGATTCGGTAGTTTTGAAATAGACGTTAACGGCAATTTGAGAACTACCAATGGTCTTCAGGTTTTATCTGATTCAGGTGATCCTATGGTATTACCTGCAATGTTATCTGATATTCAAATCAGCAACGACGGTACTATCTCAGGTAGACCTCAGGGCGCTGATTCAAATGTAATTGAAGAGTTTGGTCGTATCAAACTTGTTAAACCTGATGATTATAAAAATATTGAAAAAGGTTATGACGGTTTATTCCGTAACATTGACGGCACTGCAATGACTGAAGATCAGAGCGTACAGGTTAGAAGCGGTATGCTTGAATCATCAAATGTTAACCCAGTCGAAGAATTGACAAGCCTTATCAGGATCCAGAGACAGTATGAGACTCAGGTAAAAATGATGGAGTCCGCAAGTCAGATGGATGAACGTCAAAACACTTTATTGAGCTACGATTAGCAAGGAGTAGAACATGATCCCAGCACTATGGATTAGTAAAACAGGTCTTGATGCGCAGCAGACCAATATCTCTGTAACATCAAATAACCTTGCCAACGCCTCAACAGTTGGTTTCAAACGTGGAAGAGCTGTTTTTGAAGATCTTTTATATCAAAAGATCAATCAGCCTGGTGGCAGATCATCAGCTGATAGCTATTTACCTGAAGGTTTAATGATAGGTTCAGGTGCCAAGGTAGTTGCAACTCAAAGACAGTTCTCTCAAGGTGATGTTGAAACTACTGACAACTCATTTGATTTAATGATTCAAGGTCGTGGTTTCTTCGAAATTGAGTTACCAGATGGTACCACTGCTTACACAAGAAATGGTCAGTTTACCAAGAATGAAGAAGGTACTATCGTAACCTCAGGCGAGGGGTATCCTTTATTACCTCAGATCCAGGTCCCAGATAACGCCACTTCTTTGACAGTAGGTCGTGACGGTCAGGTATCTGTTGTATTAGCCAATGATACAGCTTCACAGGATTTAGGTCAGATCACAGTAACAGATTTCATTAACCCTACAGGTCTTGAGTCCATCGGTGACAACCTTTACTTAGAGACCACTGCTTCAGGAGCTCCTCAGCAGGGTATCGGCGGTGAAGATGGTATGGGGGTTATCAGACAGAATATGCTGGAGACATCTAATGTAAAAGTAACTGAAGAGTTAGTAAATCTAATTCAGGCTCAGCGTGTTTACGAAATGAACTCAAAGGTTCTAACTACTGTAGATTCTATGATGGGCTCTTTAATCCAGTCAGTATAGTTTAGGTTATGAGTGGTAGGTAAAGTAAGAAGTAGGTTATTAAAATAGGGGTGGGGTAAAATGAAGAAGGTTATTTTAGCAATTGCTTTATCACAGTTAGTGCTATTACAAGGTTGTGCTTTAGATACATTCTCTGCAAAACCTGATGATCCAAAGTATGCTCCTGCGCTGCCTGAAGAGGATTACACCAACGCAGTACCTACAGGTGGTATCTATAATCCTTATACCATGAACAATGGTATGTATTCAGATACATCAGCTCATAAAGTTGGTGATATCATCTCTGTAACCCTAGAAGAAGCAACTTCTGCAAGTAAGAATGCATCTACTGATCTTGAAAAAGAAGGAAACAATAACTATGGTGGCATTACTCTTGCAAGTAAGAAATTACATTACAAGAATTTGACACCAACACTGTCTTCTAGCAACTCCAATGATTTTTCAGGAAGTGCTAAGGCAAAACAGTCAAACCAGTTGTCAGGACAGATTTCTGTTAGTGTAGTCAAGGTATATTCTAACGGTAATCTGCAGGTACAAGGCGAGAAGTGGTTGATGTTAAACAATGGCAATGAATATGTCCGTGTAACCGGTTTAATTAGACCTTCTGATATCAGCTCAGACAACACTGTATCATCACAGAGAATTGCCAATGCTAGAATTCAGTACGGTGGAACCGGCGATTTTGCGGATACTCAGGAACGCGGTTATCTGTCTAGACTGTTTAACAGCGCATTTAATATATTCTTCTAGTTTTGTAAGGTGGGGACTATGAGGATTGCAACAAAGTTTTTTAAATCATTGTGCTTAGGAGTAGCTGTAATAAGCTCTTTAAGCATCAATGATGCAGAAGCTGCAAGATTAAAAGATATTGCTTCAATTCAAGGTATTCGTGAAAACCAACTTTTAGGTTATGGTCTAGTAGTTGGTTTAGCAGGTACCGGTGAAAAGAACTCAAAGTTTACAGAGCAGAGCTTCCGCTCAATGCTAAATAACTTTGGTATCAAGATTGATGAGAGTACCTCTTTAAAGATCAAAGACGTAGCTCCTGTAGCAATTCATGCTACCATGCCTCCATTTTCAAAGACAGGTCAAACTATTGACGTAACTGTATCAGCAATAGGTGAAGCTACCTCATTACGTGGTGGTACCTTATTACAGACCATGTTACGTGGTGTAGACGGCAACGTTTATGCTATCGCTCAAGGCTCACTGGTAGTAGGCGGTTTAGGTGTAGAAGGTGCTGATGGTTCAAAGGTTACTGTAAACACTCCTACAGTAGGCAGAATTGCCAATGGTGCAATTGTAGAGCGCGAAGTACCAGATAACTTCAGTCAGACTGATTCATTTGTCTTTAACTTAAATCGAGCTGACTTTACCACTGCTAAAAATGTAGTTGATGCAATTAACGATCTTTATGGTGATGGTTCAGCTGTAGCTCAGGATTCTGCTTCAATTAGAGTAAGTGCACCACGTGATCCTTCTCAGAGAGTGTCTTACCTATCAACTCTTGAGAACATTGAAATCGATCAAGGTGAGGATGCAGCTAGAATCGTAGTAAATTCACGTACTGGTACCATTGTTATAGGTAACAATGTAAAACTAAAACCAGTTGCCGTAACTCATGGTGGTCTTACTGTTACTGTATCTGAAGATCCAAGAGTATCTCAACCTAACAGTTTCTCTCAAGGTCAGACAGCAATTGTTCCTGATTCTCAAATCAATGTAAGAGAGAAAAAGGGTAAGATGTTCAAGTTTGATACAGGTGCGACCCTAGATGACTTAGTAAGAGCAGTAAACCAGGTTGGTTTAGCTCCAGGTGATCTAATGTCAGTACTAGAAGCTTTAGATAAAGCAGGAGCTATTGACGGTAAGTTAGAAATTATCTAAAAGGTTTTAAAGGTTCTGCCACCCCACCTACCTCTTCAAGGCAGAACCTTTAAATTTCTCAATCCTAAGCTAAATGTTTCTCTATCATATTCCACATAGCAGTAGCTGACTGGAAATTGCTAGGATCGATATCATCAGGATCAAGTGAAATCTTAAATGTTTTTTCAACTCCATCAATAATAGCAACAATCTCTAAAGAGTCTAAAACACCATCCTCTACAAGATTAACACTGTTCTTAAAGTCAACATCTTCTTTAATGTGAGACAGCAGAGTTAGTAGTTCTTCCATAATATCCTCAAGCATAAATTTGTTTTAGTTTGGTTCTATCAATTTTGCCATTTAGGTTCATTGGCATACTTGATAACTTCTCAATACCTTTACTTTCTCACAAAAAATTAAGTAAAAAACATTAACGGAGTCTTATATATCAAGGTTCTAGCTTTTTAAAAATCTGTGACACCTTATTTTATGCGTTTCAGTAAGGGGCTGGTAATTTCCGTAGAGTAAAGCTCTAAGATCTTTTGAATATAGGCTGAGCTCTCGTCATACCAAACTGAGAGTTTTTGCTTAAGGATCTTCTTAGCCTTTTTAAGTTTACCTTTGGCAATGCAACCTGCTTTTTCTAGATCATCTACTATTGAGTTATAAGCTTGTAGTAATCTGTTTAGAGCATCAGCAAAAGGAATTTCTTTTAAGGCTTGGCAGGCTGAATAAAACAATTCACCTGCAGCTCTAACATCATTCTCGATTCTACGCTTGTATTCCATCAGATTAGCTCTGATACAAGCTAGATTTGCATAAGCACTAATGGTGGTAAAGTCGGTTGACTGACACTCACTATTCATGCCAAATAATGCTTTTTGATTATGGAAGTTAGTTTCTATCTTCCATCTTCTAGCGTAGAGCTGAACAATTCTCTTGGGATCTAAGCTAGTATCTGTAGATGCAAGAACAAGGAAGTCTTCTTTATTGTGACGGTTTCTGATGAACACTAACTTTAAAGGAATTCCTTTTGTAACTGGTTCATTATTGGTGTGAGCCATAACTTTAATGCTACCAATAATCTCTTCAGGATCAGACTTACGATGCTTTTGTTTTGCAAGTTTGCAGATAGCTTCTAAGCTTAGGTATTCTTTAGCTTTACCTCTATTGTTAAGTACAGAGTACTTGCGATTATCAAGCTTTAACATGCCTATGGTATCAACTTTTAGCTCTTGTAATTTTTTTAATAGAGACTCGTAGTTAAACCAAGAGTCCATGAGAATGTACTCTGCTTTAATACCATGGTTAAGAGCTTGCTTAACCCAATCTACAACTAAATCAGGTTTTGAACTATCAGCTTGAGCTCTAATAGAGCCTTGATAGGTTCTTTTGTCAGTAACAATAGCCTTTATTCTTTTAGGTCTTGGTGAACAAGCTTTGCTCTTACGATTTGATTCATTAGAAGCTAAAAGCTTAGAGCCCATAGTTAAAAAGCTATGTCCATCAGTCCAACCTAATTGAAGAGCGGTGAAGCCTTTAACGTAAGTATGAGAGTTGTGATCGAAAGTCATAGTACATTTTTCAACATACTTCGCTGAATCACTTCTTTCTTCTAAAGAGTCGTCAACAACAAAACAAAAAGTCTCATTAGGATTAAGCTTCAAGATCTTTTTGGATGCATTAGATGCTATGTACATACAAAGCATTGACCAATTGTATTTATCATTAGCCATGAATCTATACATAGCAGCTCTTGAAGCGGTAAAGAATGCTTTAGCTGTGGAGTTAAAAGCTCTCCATAGGTTATCACCCATCAAGCAGCTATTAAGCTGAGCAGTAAACATATCAAAAGCACTTTCACCCTTTATCTTTATAAAGTGAGCTCTTTGTAAAGCTCGTTTAATTCCAAGGTGGGGAATTAAGCTAGTAAAAGGTGATGAAAAGTTATGGCTATTTAATTCGTTATGTAGTACTATGCTCATGGCGTTTTTCTCCGTTTATAATTTTTTGATTTAACACTTTGAATTATAAGGAAAAACGCCATTTTGTCAATCCTAACTTATTGATTTCTCAATAAATTTTATTTCCAAATGGTGTCATAGATTTTTAAAAAGCTCGAGCCTTGATATATAAGATTCCGTTAATGTTTTTTACTTTCTTTTATGTGAGAAAGTAAAGAATTTATTTATCATTTTGCCGAAAAATAAGTTATGTACACTTTTGATTTCTGTACAACCTAGAATTGTAGTAGAGTCTATGTTTACCATGGTCAAAGTCAGGAGAAGAGTAAATGATAGGAAATAAAACTGTAGTATATACCTCTGGCACCTTTGACATGTTGCATGTTAACCACTTAAAAATGCTTGAGTACGCTCGTTCTCTTGGAGATATTCTTATTGTAGGCGTAAATACAGATGAGCTAGTTGCTTCTTACAAATCTATTCCAATAGTTCCTTTTGAAGAAAGAATCGCTCTATTAAAAGCAATAAAAGGACCTGACATTGTAATTCCTCAAAGAGAGCTAGATCATACTGAAAAGGTAAAAAAGTTACATTTTGATATCTTTGTGGTGGGTGATGATTGGGCTGGTAAATATGATTATCTTGAAAAGTTAAGTCCAAATGAGGATGGTCATAAAGTATCAGTGGTTTACTTTCCATATGGTGAAGGGGTTTCATCTTCAAAGATAAAAGAGAAGATCCTTTCAAACTATAAAGTATTACAAGATAAGGCTAATAATCACTTGCCTGCAGAAATTGAAATCAAAAAGTAAGGTTAATATGAAGTTATTTATCGCAGGTCCAGTAAAAATGTATCAATCTACATTGGATGCTGGAAAAAAGAATTATCCATATTTTAGAGCTACAGACTTTTCAGAGTTAATGAAGTCTAACGCAAAACGCTTATCTTCTTTGATTGGCTGCAGACAGGATAAATCAGAGCTTTTATTCTTAACTATGTCTGGCACAGGAGCGATGGAAGCAACTGTAAATAACTGCATATTACCAACGGATAAAGTTCTAGTGGTTAATGGCGGTACTTTTGGACATCGTTTCTGCGAGTTATTACAAAGAAGTTCCTTGGATTATCAGTCTATTGATTTAGATTGGAATGAAACTTTAACTCAAAGTCATCTTGAACCTTTTGAAAACAAAGGCTATACAGTGTTCTTAGTTAACTTGCATGAGACCTCCTCAGGTAAGTTATACGATATTGAACTTATTAGTGATTTTTGTAAAAGAAATCATATCCTTTTAATTGTTGATGCTATATCTACATTTTTAGCAGATCCTTATGATATGGATAAATATGGAATAGCTGCAACGATTATAAGTTCTCAAAAGGGCTTATGTTGTAGTGCAGGTATGTCTGTTGTTGCTCTAAATCCAGAAATGGTTGAGAGAATACAGACATCTTCTCGTAATTGTCCTTACTACTATGATTTTCAATTCTATATTGAGAATATGAAAAGAGGACAAACTCCTTTTACACCAGCCGTTACCATTGCCCATGAAATTGATGATGTACTAAATCTAATTGATAAAAAAGGTGGTCTTGATAGTTGGTTAAGTGATATCAAAAAAAAGTGCTTGTATTTTAGACAAATGGCTTTAGAAATCGGTTTAGATATACCTTCCTATTCAAAATCTGTAATGCTCACACCAGTGTATTTTAAAGATAATAAGGCAAGCGAGGTTGTATCTTATCTTAGGGATAAGTACTCAATCTACATAACCCCTTGTGGAGGAAAACTAGCCAATTCTCTTTTGAGAGTGTGTCACCTCGGAGATTCCTCTTTTGAGGATATTGATGAATTAGTTTTGCGCTTGAAGGAAGTGGTGAAGCGTAACTGATATGAAAGAATATATTTCACTTGAAAAAGAGACTAAATGTAATTTTGAGATCTCTGAAAAAAGAAAACAAATTTGGAATATTGAATTAGATTTACTTTTCAAACTAGACGAAATCTGCAAAAAGTATAATTTGCGCTATTGGCTAGATAGTGGAACTTTATTAGGAGCAATAAGACATCAAGGCTTCATTCCTTGGGATGATGATATCGATCTTGTGATGCCACGTAGTGACTATGATAAGCTAGTGAAAATTAGTAAACAAGAATTTACTGAGCCTTATTATTTTCAAATTATAAATAATGATCCTAAGTATGCTGGAATTCACGCAAAAATAAGAAATACTAATACAACTGCAATCTTTAAAAGTTGGTTATTTACAGATGTAAATCAAGGTATTTTTATTGATATCTTTCCATTGGATGGAGTTCCCGATAATGAGTCTGAAAAATTAGAGTTGTTTGATAAAGCTCCTAAACTTGGAAAAGCCATTAAGTCTTACTATACATACGACCACATTCTGTCTTTAAATCCTAAAATAGTAAAAATGCTTTTGCAAAGAAGGAAAATTGCTAAGTCTTTAATTAAAGACGAAGCAGACTATGTTTCAAAATTTAATGAATTTGAAAATCTTTACAGAAAATATCCTTTTGATGATTGCCAAAAGGTAGGTTCATTAGTGATTGGACTATGTGATAACAAAGAATATATTTACGACAGAAAATGGTTTGATAAAACTTTATATGTAGATTTTGAAGGCTATAAGTTACCAATTCCTGCTGGATTTAAGGAAGTTTTGACTATTAGTATTGGCTCTAATTATATGGAGCCAAAAATCTATCCAAGTGATCATGGAAGTGTATATTTTGATCCTCACGTTTGCTATAAACAATATTTGCCAAAATTAAGAAAAGATTACAGTTTATTCTCAAGAATTAAGCGTGCTATTTTTTCAAAGTTTGGTGGTTCCCAATTTAGCAAAATTGAAAGAGAACTTTATAAGCTATAAGCAAGATACCATATGAAAGAATTTGAATATCCTTTTGATGCAGATTTCTTACTTAAAAAGAAGAAATCATTAAAGCGCACTTTATTGGCTGATAACCAAAATAGAATAAAGGTAAAAATTGCTGTTTTAGGTGGAAGTACCACTACAGCAATTGTTCAAATACTTGATTTATTCTTGCTAAATTATGGTATTGAAGCGGAGTTTTTTGAGTCAGAGTATAACCATTATTATGAAGATGCTGTTTTTGATAATGAAACTCTTACAAACTTCAAACCAGATTTAGTTTATATTTGTACCTCTAATCACAATATAACAGCCTACCCAAGTATAAAAGACGATGCTATAACAGTTGATAGTTTACTTGATAGTGAATTATCAAAATGTAAAGCTATCTATGACAGTCTTAAAGCTAAATTTGCTGTACCAATTTTACAAAACAATTTTGAAAAGCCGTTTTTTAGATTGCTAGGTAATAAAGACAGTTATGATCTTCATGGAAGAGTGAATTTTATAAATAGGCTTAACCTAGAGTTATCTAAAATTGCAGCTTCAAGAGATGATTTGTATTTAATTGATATAGATTACATCTCCTCTGACTACGGTTTAAAAAGGTGGTCTGATCCTTTCTATTGGTATATGTATAAATATGCCTTGGCAGTACCATCAATACCTTATTTATCTTTTAACGTCGCTAATGTAATTAAGGCCATTTATGGTAAGAACAAAAAAGGCTTAGTGCTTGATTTAGATAATACCTTGTGGGGAGGTGTTGTTGGTGACGATGGTGTAAATGGGATTTGCATTGGTAAAGAAGAGTCTGAAGGTCAAGCTTTCTTTGATTTTCAAAAGTATATTAAGCTTCACAAAGATCTTGGGGTGTTACTCAATGTAGATTCAAAAAATGATGAGCAAAATGCACTTGCTGGTTTAAATCATCCAGAAGGTGTTTTAAAACCTAAGGATTTTATTTGTATAAAAGCAAATTGGAATAGCAAAGATCTTAACTTTAAAGAGATAGCCGCAGAGCTAAACGTATTACCAGAAAGTCTAGTCTTTGTAGATGATAATCCTGCTGAAAGAAACATTGTTACAAGTCAGTTTAATAATGTAAGTGCACCTGAGATTTCTGATATTGCCAAGTCTATAGAGTTAATTGATAGATCAGGTTTTTTTGAAACGGTACAACTTTCAAAAGACGATCTGAAACGTAACGAGATGTATCAAGAAAATGTAAAAAGAACTAATTTTCAGAAGACCTTCTTAAATTATGCTGATTATCTTGATTCTTTAAATATGAAGACAACAATAAAACCGTTCGATCCTTTGTATATTGATAGAATTGCGCAGCTTACTAACAAATCAAATCAGTTTAATTTAACTACTAAGCGCTACACCAAAGAAGAGATTGAACAAATTGCTTTAGACTCTTCATATATAACTTTGTATGGCAGACTTGAAGATAAATTTGGTGATAATGGTATTGTAAGTATCTTCATAGGTAGAATTGAGCAAAAGACATTACATATCGAACTATTTTTAATGAGTTGTAGAGTTCTAAAACGCGATATGGAATATGCAATGCTTGATGAAATTATAAAGAAGGCTAATTCGTTAGATTTAACAAAAGTTCTTGGTTATTATTATCCAACAGAAAAGAATGGTATGGTTAAATCCTTATATCAAGACTTTGGTTTTAATAAAGTATCACAGGATGACAAAGGAAATTCTGTTTGGTCTTTATCTTTACAAGAAAAGCCTTATATTGATAAAAATAAACACATACAAGTAAATTAGAGGTTTTCATGACTAGAGAAGAAGTATTTACAAAATTGAATGAAGTATTTCAAGATGTCTTTGATGATGAAACAATTTGTCTTACTGATGAAAGTAAAGCAAGTGATATTCAAGATTGGGATAGTCTTGAATTTGTAAATATTATTGTTGCAGTGATGCAAACTTTTAACATTAAATTCTCAATTGAAGATTTAAGACAGTTAAAAAATATAGGTCAAATGGTTGACTTAATTTTACAAAGAATAAATTAGTGATAACTCCTTATTTTATTTGATCCAACTCCCATTCTTCAGTCTAAGTAGTAAAGCAATATCAAATTAAGACGATACAAAAGTGTATTGGTGTCAATTTAATCAGCGGAATAGTATATGAGAGCACAATTTAACAATGTATATATTAGAGCTATTGCCGCATGTTCTGGAAAAACTCTTCATAATGTTGCAACCACATGTCAGTCATTTTTAGATGAAAAGCATGCTAAAAGACTTGTCAAAACTTTAGGTTTTGAGAATGTAAGAGAAGTTCCTCTTACCATGACAACATCCGACATGTGTGTAGAAATAGCTAAAGATGTGATTACAAAGTGTAATATAGATAAAGACAGCATTGATGCTCTTATCTTTGTAACACAAACAAATGACTCTGTTGCTCCTGCATCTGTATTTGTAATGCAAGACAAATTAGGTTTAAGTGCAAATTGCTATCTTAATAATATTACTAATGGTTGCGCAGGTAGTGTCCATGGAATTTTTGAAGGAGCCTGCTTAATCAATGCAGGTGTAGCAAACCGCGTTTTAGTGTGTTTTGGAGATACCTATTGTAAAGTAAAAGACATTGACGATAGTGATCAAAAAGCTAATGCAGCATTGTTTGGAGATGGCGCTGGTGTTGTTTTATTAGAAAATCAAGAAAACTGTGCCCCAATTTACTTTAATGTCCAAGCCCATGGAAATTTACATAGTGTAATTCATGATACTAAGCATTCAGATAGAGTAGAGCGATTAAAAAAGGCTGTTGCTCTTGGCTTAGTTGATAAAACAGCACTTTTGCCATATCAAACTAAAGGTATTCAAATTGAAGGTACAGCAATTGCTTCTTATGCAATTGATAATGTGATACCAAATGTAAATGAACTATTATCTTTGGCAAATTTATCTAAGGATGATGTAGCTTTATTTTTATTACACCAAGCTAATAAAACCATATTAAAGGCTGTTGCTTTGAGTATGGATGTCCCTCAAGAGAAGATCCCTTTTGTTGCGCAAAATACAGGCAATACTTCCTCTGCGTCATTAGCTTTGGCAATTTGTGAAAGCCAACAAGTTACAGACAGACTTAAAGATGGTTTAACTGTGTTAAGTGCCTTTGGTGTAGGTATGAATGTGGCAAGTATGCTCTGTGATTTATCAAAAACCACCGTATTAGAAGCTAAATACTTTTAAAAGGAGTTTATATGACTAAAGGGGAATTACTCAAAGGAATAATTGATACGATTGATCCTATGGATGAGATCACTCTTGATACAGAAATTGCCGAATGTGACGATTTAGACTCCTTAGGTCTTTTTAATATTGTTATGTATTTAAAAAGCAAAGGTATTTCAGTAAAGCTTGAGCATTTAGCTGCTTGTACCACTGTAGATGAACTTTTAGATATGGTTTTAGAGTCTTAAAGATAATAAGTAATGTTACCAAAACTTAGTATTGTTGATTTCTCATATCTAGACAAGACACAACTTCTTGAGATTTTGTCTTTAAGAAACAGTGATTATGTAAGAAACAGGATGGCAACTTCTGATGAAATTTTAGAAGATACACATTTTTTATTCTGTGAAAACTTAAAACAACGTAATGATGCTTTGTTTTGTGGTGTTTATCTTGAGAATAAACTTGTTGGGGTAATAGATCTAAAGGCAATTGATTTAAACACTAAAACCTATGAGAGTGGTTGCTACTTTTGTAAAGATTCAAAAAATATAACCTATTTCGCAAATTTGGTAGCTTTTATCATAGCTAAAGAAATAGGTTTAACTAAAGCTAATTGCTATGTTAAAAAAGATAACATTCAAGCTGTTTTATTTAATACCATGAAATTAAGATACAAAACCACAAAAGAAACTGATGAGTTCTATTATTTTGAAAAAGATTTAGATACACCCAAAAATAGCATAGAAAATTTAAAAGCAAAAATTAGTTCAAGTTTTGAGTTATTTATTAACTTTAATAAAAGCAAATATGTAAATGATTAAAATTGATTTTAGATTTGATTCATTGATCTTAATGAAGCCTGTTAATGTGTTGGTTTTATTACCCAGCTCATTAAAAGGTAAGTCTCCTTATAAATCGGTTTTAATGCTTCATTATGCGCTAGCAGATGCTTATACATTTTCAGAACAACTAAATCTTTTTTCAATTCCTGATAAGTATGGCTGTGCTTTGATTATCCCATCTCTTCCAAATTCTTTTTTTCTTGATACCAAGGAAGGAAATTATCAGTCATTTATTGAAGACGAATTATTAAGTGTTATAAAACACAGTATCAACATTTCAGAAGATGTAAATGACAGCTATCTACTTGGAATATCAATGGGAGCAAATGCTGCTTTACACCTTTTATTGAATGGTCAAGCATTCTTCTCAAAGTGTGCCTTAATCTCTGGTTTTTATGACTTTAAAACAGATTATTCAAAAGAATTAAAAGCAAAGGATCGTCAGTCATATCTCATTTACAACATTGTTAAAGCTAAAGCTAAGAATTTACTTTATGAAAATGATGAGCTTTTAGAAAAGTATGATCTTGAATATATGTTTGAAAAATCAGATAAGCAAAGCATAAAAATCATGCAAGAAATTGTATTCTGTTGTGGTTCTTTAGATGCGCTATGTTTGTCTCAAAATAATCATATTTACAAAAATCTTAAAAGTCTAAATCCAAATACTAAAGATAAGATTTTTAAAGGCTCTCACGATACAGAAACCTTTACAAAGGCAACATTTTTCTCATTAGACCATTTTTTTAATAAGCAACAAGGCGAATAGCATGAAGAACGTATTTTGGGGAACAAGTTTAAGTGGTAAGTTAAATCTTGATTTTTGGATAAGCGTAAACAAGTTACCTGATTTTTTTTGTTGCAATGATCCTAAGATTTGGGGAACATATTTTCATGAGATTTTAGTTATAAGTCCAGAAGATCTCAAAAAGATCATTCAAAACGAAGTTGTTTATGTTTATGTTACATCTTTTGCTTATCCTCAGATAAAGGAGCAAGTAATATCGCTTGGGCTTGATGGTTCTCATGTAATTAGATCTCAATATCCTTATCACTATTTTTACCAAAAAGAATATGAATATTTGTGGAATAAAAAGCTACCAAACGTTGTAATTAATAAAAACAAGAGATTAGGATATGTATTCGATTTATATGCAGGAACTGTTTTAGCAGGATCTCAATCTTGGGTATATGCACAGCAGAAAATTTTTCAAGAAATAGGAATAGAAGTATCTACCATTCTTGCAGCAGATGTAATTTATAACAAAGATATACTAAAAGCTCCAGCAACGATTATTGAGAGATCAAAAGAAAAAAGCTACTACGATGGAGTTCTTTCCTATTTACTATCTTGTGAACTAGATTCTTTTGTAAATATCGATATTTGTGAGTCTTTTGTTGCTTCTTGTAAGGCAAAACAAGTGTTAGGAGATTCTTTTAAAAATATTGTAGTAGTTCATGCTGATTATGAACCTTATTACTGTAGTTTTGCATATTTTGAACCTTATATTGATGTTTATTTTGTTATTAGTGAAAAAATTAAACAACAACTTATCCAAAAAGGGGTTCCTGCAAATAAACTCAGAAAATTAGATTGGACTGTTGATTTTAAGTTTAATTCAAGACACTACTCTAGGTCTAATACCCCCTTACAATTAACATATTTTGGAAGACTAGCTATCTTTCAAAAAAGGTGTGATTTGCTGATACCTTTAGTTAAAAAACTAAAAGAATTGAGTGTGAATTTTAAATTGAATATAGCTGGATTTGGTGATTATGGCTCTGAATTAAAAGCAGCTTTAAAAAGTCTTGATTTAGAAAGATATGTTAATTTTGTTGGAGAAGTATCCTCTTGTGAGGTAGAGAGTTTTCTTGAAAAACAAGATGTTTTTGTAAATTGCTCTGAGTTTGAAGGTCATAGTATATCTCAGTATGAAGCAATTGCCTGTGGATGTGTTCCTGTTATAACAGATGTATCAGGTGCAATAGATGATATTGATGATGGTTATAACGGATATATTGTTAATCAAGGCGATATTGAAAACATGGCATATAGAATTAAAAGATTGGATGATGATAGAGCTTTACTTGAAATAATGGGATTAAGAGGAAAAGTAAAAATTTTAAAGAATAATTTAAATAAGAATGCTTTACTAAAGTATACAAAGGAGCAGTTAGTATGCCAAAAGTAAGCATAGTGTTGCCATCTTTTAACGGCTCTTTATTCATCAAAGATTCCATACAGAGTATTCTTGCTCAAACTTTTGAGGATTTTGAGCTGATTATAGTGAATGATTGTTCTACTGATAATACTTTAGAGATTTGTAATGAATTTGCAAAGAAGGACAAGAGAATTAGAATCATTTCAAATTCTAGTAATTTAAAATTACCAGCTAGCCTAAATGCCGGTTTTCTTAAAGCTCAAGGTGATTATTTAACTTGGACCTCAGATGATAATCTGTACAAAGTAAATGCTATTGAAAAAATGGTAGAGGCTTTAGATTCAAATCCTAAGATTGACTTGGTAAGTTTTAATTATGATTTTATAAAAGAAGATGGTTCTTTTGATAAAAGAGCTTCTGCTATATATCCAACAAGAAAGCCTTGGCAACTTGCATTTATGTGCAATGTCGGTGCTTGTTTTATGTATAGAAAATCGATAGCCAAATTAGTAGGTGAGTACGATACAGATTTGTTTTGTGCCGAAGACTTTGATTATTGGTGCCGTATCGCTTTGCAAGGTAATATAGAATTTTGTGATGAATCCTTGTACCTCTATAGAAATAACTCTAAGAGTTTGAGCTCTACAAAAAGAGAAGTTATCGCAGAAAAAACCGAAAAAATACAGGAAAAATATTTAGCCAAAATTTTAAAAAAATATGGATTCTCTGATGACATTATATGCAGAGAACTTATTCAAAGATATGTCTTGATGAAGAATAGCACCTTCTTAAAAACATCATTAAAAATTAGTGTGTTAAAGACAGTGTATGCTTTATTACAAAGTAAATTTACCAGTTCGTATCGGTCACTTCTAACATTTCCTTTCAATCCTTTATATTGCATATATAAAAAGAAGTTACAAGCGCAAAAAGATGTCTTAATATGGGGAACTAGTGGCTATGGTAAATATTTATATTCTTTTATAAAGGATAATTTTTCGAATTGCAATGTAGTTGCTTTTGTAAATACCTTTGCTAATGATGATAAGAATACACAATTTTGTGAACTTCCTGTGTTATCTCCTAGAGTTGCGTCAATAAAATATCTAAATTCTTGTTTTATACTTGCATCTGAGTATTTTGAGTCAATGCAATTATTCGAAAAAGAAAATCATTTAAATTTAGAAATAGTTGAACTAGCTAATGAAGCAAAATATTTAGAAAGATTAGCTGTTACATACTGTTCTAATCAAGATAAACTAAATACATTGTATTATTTATCTGCTAATTCAATTTATAATTTGAAATAAGAGCGTAATTTTGAAGAATCTTTTATTTGTTTTAGGTACACGACCTGAAGTTATTAAATTAGCTCCTGTAATTTTAGAGTTCAAAAAAAGTTCTGAATATAATGTCATTATATGTAATACAGAACAACAAAAAGAACTATCTAACCAAACTTTAGATTATTTTTCATTGAAAGCTGACATTAGTTTAGATTGCATGAGAAAAAATCAAACTTTAGGTGGGGTTCAATCATTAATTCTTGAATCTCTTGAAAAAGTTTTTAAAGAAAATTCTGTAGATGCCACTTTTGTGCAAGGTGACACAATGTCCGTATTTTGTGGTGCTTTAGTAAGTTTTTATAACAGGGTTCCTGTAATTCATGTTGAAGCAGGTCTTAGATCCTATGATTTAAAGGAGCCTTTTCCTGAGGAGGGAATTAGGCAAATGGTTAGCAGAATTTCATCTTTACATTTTTGTCCTACAGAAACAAATAAAGCTTCTTTACTAAAAGAAAATATTGAAGAAAAAAATATCTTTGTGGTAGGAAATACGGTAATAGATGCTCTTAATTGCCTTTCAAAAAAAGTTGTAGATGATTCTGCTGATTTCTTTAGATGTCGTAATATAGTCATTAATGATAGGATTGTACTAATTACTGTTCATCGAAGGGAAAATCATGGTGGACGCCTAGATAGTATTCTCAAGGCTATATCTGATCTTTCCTGTGAATTTTCAGATCATACTTTTGTTATTCCTGTTCACCCTAATCCAAATGTAAAAGAGAAGATCTATTTAAATCTCAATGATAAAAAGAACATAATGTTATTACCTCCTTTAGAGTACCCTCAGTTAGTATTTTTAATGAAAAGGGCAAAACTTATACTTACTGATTCAGGAGGAATACAAGAAGAAGCTCCTACATTTAAGTGTCCTACTTTAGTTTTAAGGTATGAAACTGAGAGACAAGAAAGTGTGAAACTGGGTATATCAAAGTTAGTTGGTGCTGATGTTGAAAAAATAATGTCCGAGTCGCGAGCAATTTTATCAAAGGATAAGTCTTCTACAAGGGTAGAAGTTCAAAACCCTTATGGTGATTCTTTTGCAACTTCTAGAATAAAATCCATAGTAGATAAATTACTTTTTAAATCTTTTTAAGACTATAGGTTAATATTAATGGAATATTCGATATACGTAAGAAATTGGATAAGATCCTTAGATACAGAAATTGAATATTGGAAAAATCGATTCATCTTAATCTCTAAAAATAGTGCATCACTAATAGATGTAAATAAATCTCCATTTGTTTTAGAAAAATATCTTCCAAAGCAAAAAAAAATTGAATTTTTGGATGTTGGTTCAGGTCCTTTTTCTAGATGTGGAGGTTACTCAAAAGATCATGTCCTAAATATGACGTACGTTGATCCTCTCGGTAATGTATATGAGAATTTGAAATCCATCTATAAAGTATCGAATGGTGTTTTTGTTAAAAGAGGTTTTGTTGAACTGCTTGACAAAATTTTTGGCAAAAATTCTTTTGATGTTGTTCACATGAGTAATGCTTTAGATCACTGTTTTGATCCTATCTTTGGTTTAATGCAACTGATAAGTGTTTGCAAAATTGGTGGAAAAGTTATTTTAAGACATAATGAAAATGAAGCTTTAAATGAACAGTATTCTGGACTACATCAGTGGAACATAGCTATAAATAACGATAAGTTCATGATTTGGAATGAAACAAAAACAATCGATGTAAATGAAATTTTATCTGATGTTGTAGATTTTAAACTGTCCAAAAATGAAGTTGAGGATTTTGGTGGTTGGAACTACTGTCATATTGAAATGACAAAGAAAAAAGACATTGAAATTCCTAGTAACGACTATGTATATAACCTTCTTTTAGAGAGTTTTGATGCTTTTTCAGAGCTAATTTGTAATAAAGTAATTAACCAAACCAAATCTATTGATAATTTGAAATATGAAAAATTGCTAAAACGAATTAGCAATGGAGATTATGACGATATTATTCATTCCCCAAAAAGAAAAGTCGTTTGGGGATACGGAACTATAGGTAAAGCACTTGTATCACGAATGAAAAAACTCGGAGAAGAAAACTTTTTGGTATTAGACCAATCTAATTCAATTAAAGATGTCGATTGCTGTAGCCCAAGCTCGTATCAAGAGAAACAAAAAGATGTTCTTCTTATAACTTTTATAAGAAGTAAATTAGCAAGAAAGATATTTGAAGGCAAATCAGTTCAAATTATCGATCTTTTAGAAAATTGTTAAAGCTATACGCTAAATTGTTTTTTTTGTTTGCTCCTTCAAATAACAGGGGTTGTAAAACTCACTAAGTGAACATGCGCTGTAAAAATACTAGATGTTAACTAGAGTTTATTCTTAAAGGTTTGTTATATGCTACGGGTAAGTATAGTTCTCCAAACATACAATGGTTCAGCTTTTATAAGATAAGCAATAGATAGTATCCTTAACCAGACTTTCTCTGATTTTGAACTTACATCGTCAATGATTATTCTACAAATAATATGTTGCAATTGTGTCAAGATTATGCTCAAAAAGATAAGTGAATAAAACTAATTTTCAATTATACAAATTTAAAATTGCCAGCAAGTTTAAAATAGTTGTTAAAAAAATCAAGCAATAAGGAAAATAAATGATAGGTTTCAATTATCCACCAAGAATTCCAAATTCTATTAAATACATCACTGATATTTTTGATAATAGAAATTTAAGAGGAAATGGGTACTACACACTTAAATGTTCAGAGTGGTTAGAAAAAAACTTTATTATTGAGAAAGTCCTTTTAACTGGCTCTTGTACTCATTCTTTAGAGATGGCTGCTTTGCTAATGGATATTAGAGAAGGTGATGAAGTTATAATGCCTTCATTTACCTTTTGTTCAACAGCAAATGCGTTTGCATTAAGAGGGGCGAAAATAGTATTTGTTGATGTAAGACCTGATACTATGAACATAGATGAGAATCTTATAGAAGCTGCAATTACAGATAAAACAAGAGCAATTGTACCAGTTCATTATGCAGGTGTTTCTTGTGAAATGGATAAAATTATTGATATTGCAAGAAAATATAATCTATATGTTGTTGAAGATGCTGCTCAAGGTGTTATGGCTACATATAAAGGAAAGCATTTAGGAACAATTGGTGACTTTGGAACATATAGTTTTCATGAAACAAAAAATTATTCTATGGGAGAAGGTGGTGCTATCTGTATCAATAATTCTAAATATATAGAGCGTGCAGAAATAATTAGAGAAAAAGGAACAAACAGATCTTTATTTTTAAGAGGTCAAGTTGACAAATATACTTGGGTAGACATTGGATCTTCATACCTTCCTTCGGACATTTCATCAGCAAATCTATTTGGGCAACTTGAGATAGCAAATACAATCAATCAAGATAGGTTAAAAAGCTGGAATTTATATTATACATTATTGAGTGACATAGCCAGCGATGGTTTAATTGAACTTCCTTTCGTCCCAAAAAACTGTGTTCATAATGGACATATCTTTTACATAAAAGTAAAAGATATTCAAGAACGTTCTGACCTAATTAAATTCTTGAAAGAAAGGGGAATAATAGCTCTATTCCACTATGTACCGCTTCATTCATCTACAGCTGGGAAAAAATATGGTAGATTTTTTAATGATGATGTTTATACAACAAAAGAAAGTAATAGATTAGTGAGACTCCCTATGTATTATGGATTAAAACCAGAAGATGTTTCATTAGTTGTTCAAGAAATTAAGAATTTTTTTGCAGGAAATCGGTAAATAAGATAACAATTTTATTGCCTTTTTTCTATGATTTTTTATTTATGCTAAAAAGGCACTGTTTACTGCAGTTCTGTGTTGAAAATAATTAAGTAGGTGTTTAGCAAAATGGCAAGGCTAGTACTAGTAGGAGCAACATGTGATCTTTTATTCCATAAGACGTTATTAAAAGATCCTAGATTTGAAATTGTTGGTTGTGTGGTTGATTATAACCCTTCTGCAGGAGGATCTCCTATTAACTTTAAAAATTTCTTAAAAGAGTCGAATTTAAAAGAAATTCTCTTTGAAGAAATATCAGATTTACAACCAGATTTGATTGTTGTTATAGGTTACTCAAAAAAAATAGATATAAGATATTTTGGAGATACATTAGCCCTAAATTTGCATTCTGGTAAATTACCTTATTGGCGTGGATATTATGCAAACATTTGGTCAGTTCTAAATGGAAATGACGAGATATGCTATACATTACATAAAGTGGATTTAGCATTAGATAGTGGAGATATATATTATGTTTTTAGTGAAAAAATTAGCAGTACCGAATTCTTTTTTGAGGCGAATAAAAGATTAAAAATTCTAGTTGCAGCTAAATTAGGCAATGTCTTACAAGATGTGTTAAACGATAAAATTGTACCAATACCTAATGATGCTAAATTAGCTAAATATTGCGTAAAGTATAGGGCATCTGATTTGATTATTAGTGATTGGGATAAAAATAGTAATTTTCTATTCAATTTATATCGGGTATTTGTAGCACCTTTTGGCTATGGACTATTTTTTAAATTTAAAGGTGTAGTGTACGAAATAAAGGAGATGGAGTGCCCATTTGGTAACCCTATTTATTATGGTGTGCCAGGGATGGTTGTTAATATTCAAAATAATTCTTTGTATATAAAGACAAAAGATTCTTATATTGTTGTAACAAAAATTTTGCAAGATTCAAGATCTGTGGAAATAAACAAAATATTCATAATTGGAAATAGAATTAGTTAATATCACTTTTAGACAGTTAAAAACTTAAAAAGAGATTTTATAAGAACCTTCCAAATTATAATTTAGGTAAATGGTGATAAAAAATGATCTTTCTAAAATCATTTAGTTCTATTTCTTTATTAAATAGAGAAGCATAAATATTCATTTTATCTTCTTGAGTTGCATTAACATATATTATCCAAATTTCACGGTCAGCATTGACTACGGAGTTTGCTATTTTTTTTATGAATTTACAAAAAATCGTATTAAGAAAAGGGTTAAATAGATAAAACACATTAATTTTATTTATAATTTCATCTCTAACGGAGTTAATGTCAGAATTTATGATTGTGTAGTTAGAAACCTTCAATCTATCTAGATTTTGTTTAGCAATAAGAGATACATCTTGAAGAATTTCTACCCCATATACGTGATAAAATCTATTGCTTGCTAAGAATAGTGGTAATCCTAGACCACAACCACAGTCCATGAAATTCCATGATTTGTGAATTTTTATTTGTGCAAGCAATTTAATAAAAGTTGATTTAAAAGTACTTTCACAGTTATTACAATCAGTTTGGAAATTTTCGTAGCAACTAAAGAAGTCTATATCTGAAGAAAAATCTAATCGTTCTTTTTCATATAAGATATTGGCTTTGTGATTGTATTTTCGTAAATTCAACAAGAATAACTCCTTGTAATGTTAATGGAAAAAGTGCGTTAGTGTGCTTTTAAGTAAAGAGAAGAATTCGGTCCACAATTAAATATAAGATCTATAATCGAAACCTGATGTTTAAATGGTGGATATAACTGAGGGTATTCTTTGTATCCTTCATAATTAATCCAAGATAATGTTATATTTGCCTTATCAAAAAGACTTTTATCTATATAGCTTTTGGCTGCTGGTCCGCTTAAGTATTCATTTCCATTAGCTTTAGTTACTAAATCCACTAATCTTTCTGTCTTTCCCTGAATTAGACCATAATCTTGAGAATAACTAATTTTTGTGTTTATATTTAATATTTTTAAAATTTGTTGAATAAATAGATAATTTACACGACATAATTTTTCTTCTTTTTCAGCTAAGTCATATAACTCAGCGAATATTTCTCTATATTTATTAAAATACGGAGCTCTTCTATAAAATTGATAAATTGTCTGCCAATGCTTTTTTGCCCAGGAACTATCTTTTATTGTTGCATCACAAATCTTGGTTGAATTTGTAAGATGCCCCTTCGTCATAACAGGTATGGATAACCATTGTAATCCATTATTGGTTTTAATGAGGTTTCTGTTTCTCCAATCATTTTTTGTATATTGTACTTCATCATAAAAGATGAATTCATCCACACTCGATATTATGTCAAAATAGCCCTTCCATGGAATGTAATTTGATTGAAGTATCGCAACTTTTTTTGTCCTCATAATAAATCCCATTGATAGTATACAATTCTGAAATCTAGATCATTTTTTTATCTGCATCATAGCTCTTTACTATAGGATTTCCTTTTTCATCAAATCTTTCTTCTCCGACGATCATCCAGTCATAACAATTTTTGCAAATCGAAGGTAAATTTTCCCAATCGTGGTTCATATGCTTTTCTATTAAAGTTTTGTTTCGTCTTTCCCATATAGATTTGATGCTTTCTTTATTTACATCTCCACAAGGGAATTTTGCATCTTCATCCATGGCACAATTTGTTGCAATTCCATCCCATGTAATTGTCAAAATTCCTATTCCGCATCCACAAGCTACTCTTTTATTATTAAAATTTGTATAAGCATCGACCTTTCCAGCCCAAGAAAATAGGCGTCTTTTTGCAGTCCAAAGTCCTTTTTCTTTCCAGTATTTCATAACTAAGTCGACTTCCGGTGCATTCTCTTTCATTTCGTTGATTTTTATTTCAATGATTGGAGTTTTTCTTCCTTGCTCTTCATACTTTTTTTTCTTAAGAATTAAATTCTCAATATTGTTATATACAACGTCTCTATTTGCATTTACACGTATTTTTTCAAAAACCTCTTTTGAAAATCCATCGCAATCTATACTTATAAAATCAATTCCTGAGTCTAATAGCATATCAGCCATTTCTTCATTTAAAAGAGTTCCATTTGTATTTATACAAACGCTTTTAATGCCTTGTTTTTTAGCATAATCTATAAAATAATATAACTTAAATTTAATTAAGAGTGGTTCACCGTAAAAATCTAACCATATTCTTGTAAAAACGTTTTCTTTAGCAATCTCATCTATTATTTTTTTATAGAGAGTTGTTGACATTACTCCATGTGGCCTGGTTAGTTTATCGTGAGCGCACATAATGCAATTTAGGTTACATCCATTTCCTGGCTCAATAGCAACATTAAGTGGAAAATCTGAGATTTTATAGTTTTTCTCAATTTCATTTACATTTTCGTACATAAATCACTTTCATAAATTTTTTGTCTAGTTAATCCGTTTTTATAAAAGGATATTTTTCCACATCCTCTTTATGTATTGCTCTGAAAATTCTTGTTCTACCATAGAGTAGTTGTTATCTACATCGGTGTTTTTACAAAATTCTTCAAAATTGCTGAATTCTATACTCTTAATATCGGTCCATTTTATATTTCTTGAAGTAAGCAAATTAGCAGTTTTGCAATTTGAATTAATGTATATTTTTGCTCCTGATAAACATAAAGTTTTGATTGTTGTCATTGCATTGCCAGCCTTACTAGAGAAGACAGCTATATCTATAGTGTTAATAAATTTATTGTATTCAGGAAGTGTCATAAACGACTTAATTATATGAAAATCATTTGCAAATATATCTATGCCCTTTTGTTCAATTTTTGATGCAATTTCTTCTATTACGGAATGATTTACAATATCTCCATATGAAGCAATGCAGAATACCTCAATCTTTCCTTTATATTTACTTAGAAGTTGAATAGACTCTTCTATGTCGTTACATGAATTAATCGAATTACTAATTAATACTCGTCTTTTATGATTTATAGATTTTGATTTTTTTACATATGGAATAGTATAAGAAAAAGGAAAATCTAAAATATTGTAATTTTTAAAGCCAAATTTATCTAACAAAACTTTTCTACTTTCACCAATCTTGTTGAGAAGTACATTTGGACAGAAATGCAAGACTTTTGCTACAAAATTGTTAGAATTTTGTGGATCATATGAAAACATTGCACCCCATACTATGAATAACGATTTGAATTTTACTTCAGGTATGTGGGATTCAAATATATGTATTATCTCTCCTCCATATCCTTCACCATGGAAAATAATCTTTTTACTATTTTTTATTGCATCATGTATCTTTAGGATTCTTTCGCTTCTTTTTAAGTCAAAATCAAATATATTTCCAATGATGGAAATGTTTCTGTGTTCTATCGATAAAGCAGAATATTCATTCCAAAGATTGTACTGGTCTGAATAATTACTTTTATTAAAGTTATATATAAGAAATAAATGTTCAGAAAGATCAAAATATTTTCTTATGTTATATACAATAGGTATAAAAAACTTTTCATCTGGAATTACATGGAGAATCTTATTTGAAGTATTATCGAAAACAAAATTTGTATTTGTTTTCGATAAAAATCGACTTGATTTCTCGAAGTGATTTTTAAAATTGCTATCTTCTAAAAAAAAATAGTAGTTGTTGACGTTTAAAACACAGAGTTGATAAATTAAGCTCGATGGATCTCCTATGGCAGAGATTATTACAATCTCATCACAATTAGAAGGGCATTTTTGGACCAAAAGCCCTTTTTCATATTTTCCCCAGTTATTAGAATTATTGTCTATTATTCCGTCAAGAATACCCTGGTTAAGTATCTTATATAAAAATTTGTTATTTGAAGAGCATCCCCATAAATAAACTTTTTTTGAACCAACTTTCTCTTGTATATGCTGAACAAATTCTTTGTCTTCATATACATTAAATCCTTTTGAAATAAACACAAAAGATCCTTCTGATAAGCAAATACAATCTTAAATTCTAATTCATGATGAGCAGAAAATCTCACAACAAATGAACGGTTATGGATTAGTCATTTAGTTTTGATAGATGAAATATACATTATTATCTTCTTAAACTAAATGACATTACTAACATCTTAGTCTGCAGACCACCTTTCTGAAAAATCATTTTTATCCATTTTCAATCCATTCTCTAATTGTTGTAATACTGTATCCCCATTAGGCATAATCTTTAAAGTGTTCAAATAGCTGTCAATTGCGCATCGAAGATCCTTCATTGAAGTTTTGGATTTAATCCAATTTTGAGGAACAAAAATTCTTTCGTTTTCTCGTGCTTCACGAGATGCATTCTGAATTGCCATGTTTAGGCAGTCACCAGCTAATTTAACTACTGTATCAACTAAGTTTGATTCGGACAGTCTTTTTAGAGCAACGCTTGGACTAGGCACAGAATCATTCATTTTGTTTATTCTGCAGAAAATGTATGATATAGCGTAAAATTGGTGCAGAGGAGCGTAAGCCTTCATTGCTAATAATGTCTCATTTAGCCCCATAGGGTTATCTACAGTCCACTTTTGCATTAAATGTGTATACATTGTATGTAATGCTAATACATTTTCAGGAGGGTAGTCTTTGTGTATATGAAATAGTTGATCAAAATATTTGTCAAAAATTTTTGTTTCACTATAGGCTATTGTTGGTCTTTGCGAATGCCAAGTGATTAATTGTTTTCCTAAATCTGTTAAATTAACAATTCGTGAAGAATCGTACTGAACAGTATCAATAACTTCTCCTCTCTTAGTAATGAAATAACCATCAGGATAGCACATTTCGTATGATTTCTTTATTGCTATAACAGACTTGTCATTACTCCTCAAATCTCTTGCTTTTACAGTGCTCTGACTGTTTGTGGAGGTACTTATTTTGTCAGCTCTATCAGAATTGCTAATTTCGTAGAATCTAAACATTATATAAGCATTACAAGCCTTTTTAGCAGACTCACTAGCTACATAAATTGTATTTAGAGATTGACAACCATTTACTACATTTAGTTCTTTTACAGATAATACATTATCATGAATTTTCATGCTTGAACAAATAGCGGTAATTCCGTTGTGTAGAAAGAAAAATTCACCCGCATTGTTTTTTATTGTTTGAGCAATTCCCTTATTAACTTTGTTATTTGTTCCTAAAGATTGTCTTACGTTTTTTCTAAATAAACTACCATCCTTGATACCTGGTATTGTTATACATTCTTTTAGTGGTATGGCAGCGATGACAACTTTTGTATCTCCAATTTCCAATTCCATGTATTTTTGGGGTTCTAAAGTAAAATCATGATCTATATAAGCTCTATTTATATTAATAGCTTCATCATACTTTAACTTTAGAGTGTCGTTATCTATTACAACTAAGTGAGCTCCTATATTTTCGTTATCAGCTAGTTCTTTCTGAAATAGTTGTAGATCAGCGTTCGCAGATTCTGTTAAATTGGCTGTCGTGATAAGTTCAAAACAAATTTCATAATCATCTTCTAATGCCTTCGCAATTTCACAAATTTTTGTTTTAAGTTTTAGATTTGCTCCGTCTTGTAAATGCTTTAGATCCTTAATTTGAACCCACGATGAAAGAACTTCCCTTAAAGGTTCTGCATTAACAGTATCACCTTTGTAAAATTTTCCTTGAATGATAAAAATAGTGCATGAACGATCATCGATATATACTGCATCTATTTGTTTATCATTAGCTCCATCTGTCAAACAATCCTTTGTTTCAAAAATATCTAGATTGTGAATGTTGCGTAAATACCAAGCAACAAATCGTTGGCCATCATTTTCAAAATTATTCTTGTAGTAAGGCTGATTTATATCACTTAAAATTTTGCTGTACATTCTATACTCCGATGTAGACTAAATAAATTTTTAATAGCATTTTTTAGTGTCATTTTAGTTACATAACCACTATTTTATGATAAATTTTATTTAGAAAATACAAAAAGTTGTAGATCACATTTTTTGAAAGTCATTATGCCTTTTTTCTTTCAAATAAATGCTGTTACCTATGGTTACATTGATTTATAAATGCACCTGATGCTAATAGATGCTAATAGACTCTTGAATTTTATTTATAGCTTACCTAGTTCTTTAGAAGATTCATATTAAAAAAATGGAAATTGTTACTAAGAAAATCGAAAAATTTGATTTAGAAAGTTGCTCATACAAAGATATAAAATCATTTTACAGTGAGCAATGCAATAAGAGAACAATCTGTCTTTTTTACAATAAAGAAAAACTTATAACAATCCTTTCATTAGAAGATGTTTATCAATATTGCAAAGATGAGTTTAGATTCAATCAATACCTTAAATTAAGCTCAAATAATAAAATTGGCTATGATTTGAATTCTGCAAAAATTGCTTTTGATGTTTTAGGCAAGGTTACTTATTTAATTTGCCAGCTTAATCAAGAAGAAGGTGCATTTATCTACAAAAATCAAGAAAAGAATGATATAGCTAAACGAATTTACGATAAGTTAATTGAGAAACAAATTCATGTAATTCGTATTAACTTTCCCTCTGGTGTAGATATTATTAGAAAAAATAGAGCAGATACCTATTGTTCTCAGCCTTTATCTTTTTACGAAAAATTAGTTGAAAAGGGTGATATTGATCCTCCTTATTACCTAGATAGAATTACTAATGTCAAAAAATCAGACTTTAAAAATTTAGTTTCGCTAAATGGGAAAACTATAGGTAGTACTGAAAAGAAAAATATTTATCTAGTTGGTCCTTGTATTTCAGCCGGTTGGGAAAATTTTGAAGGTGAAAAATTAGCTCAAATTCTAAAGGCTAAACTAGATTTTTTTGCGGCAAAATTCAAGATAAAACCACTTCCTATGTGTTTAGATGACAATTACAGTGTTTTACAAGAAAATATTGATAAGAATGATATAGTATTTATATTGAATTATGAAATGTTTGAAAATGAGTTGGATTTGGCTTTATATTATAATGAATACGACGGTGGGGGTAATTTCTTATACACAAATCATCCAATCCATACAACAGTAACAGGAAATAATCTTGTAGCAGATGTTTTAATCGAAAAATTTATAAAACCGATTTATCAAGCAAGTCTCGCTGAAGATGACGATAATTTGTTGTACAAAGGCAGCCTTCAAATTGAGAATGGCACAAGAGAACTAGTAAAGAAATATATAGATAAAATCAAAACTACAAGAATACTACCTGTAAATGCAACTATTGGCTCTATTGTAATGAACTGCAATCCTTTTACTTTAGGTCATAAATATCTAGTTGAGTATGCTGCAAAGCAGGTAGATTATTTGTATATCTTTGTAGTGGAAGAGGATTTATCAGCCATTCCATTTGTTGATAGGTTATTTTTAGTTCATGAGAATACCAAGCATTTAAGTAATGTAATTGTAGTTCCTAGCAGTGATTTTATAATTTCTCATACAACCTTTGCAAATTATTTTTCTAAAGAAACAACTCAGCATAAGGCTAACGCAGAGGAGGATGTAAGAATTTTTGGTGAACTAATAGCTCCTCAATTAAATATCACCAAACGATTTGTAGGACAAGAGCCATTTGATAGAGTTACAAGTGAATACAATTCACTTATGAAATCAATATTGCCTGAATTTAATGTAGAGCTTATTGAAATACCAAGATATTGCTTAAATGATGAGCCTAATGGTAATGCAATTAACGCCACTTCTGTCAGAAAAGCTTTAATTGACAAGGATTTTGATTTTATAGCAAAACGAGTTCCTAAATCTGTATGTGAGTATTTAATTGCTAGCAGAGAGACAATTCTTTACAGAATTGGGGAAATAGAAAAAAGAAATAAGGATTATGTAAGTGAAATCGTTTTCCCTTACATTGACGATTTTATTCAAAGGATAACAAAACTTGATAAGGTGGTGTTCTATACCATCAGTCATGATACAAGAGCCTTGGTTGATTGTCTTCCACAGGAAATATTAGGCAAAATTGAATATTGTGATAAAGCTGCGATAAAAAATAGTAAGTTAGAATTCAAATCCCAAAAAGTATATCCACCATCAGCTTTAAATCAAGAACTTAAAGATTACACAATTTTTGTAAGTAGCATCACGTATGCAGACGAGATCTACAACGATCTTGTTGAGAGTGGAGTTGATATTACTAGGTGTATTTTCAATAAATTAGAACTTTCTAAAGATACTGTTGAGCGATATCAAAGGTTTAAAATGAATAACGACTCAATAAAAATTGAGGATTGATAACAGCAAATAATCTTGGCATTTACCAAGCTAAGGGTAAATAATTTAAGAAAAAGGATTTACTATGTCACTAGGCTTTAGCGATTTACCAGTTGTAAATAAAGAAGACGATATTTTTGAAGTTAGCAATTACGTTAATGCCTTAAGTGCATTTATTAAAGAATGTACAACTCCAATGACCATTGCAATTCAAGGTACATGGGGTGCAGGTAAAACCTCCTTAATGAATCTAATTCGTGAGGAATTAGGAAATTCAGTTGATTCTATCTGGTTTAATACTTGGCAGTACTCACAATTCAATATGGAAGATGAGCTTACTTTAACTTTATTAAGCAGTCTTTCAGAAGCTTTAGAGCCAGAGCAAAGTCAAAGAGCAAATATTGGTAAATCCATTTTAAGTTTAGCTTCAAGAACCGCTTTAAAGATAGGTGTATCTACAGCATCTCACTTTTTAGGTGAAGAAGTAGGTGAAGCATTGCAAGATGCAGGCAGTGAAGCTAAATCAATTATTACAAAAAACAAAGAGCAGGATTTATCACCAGTACAAGCGGTAAAAGTCTTGAAAAAGCAATTTCAAGAGGCAGTGCTTAACAAAATTGGAAAAAGCTCAAAAGACAGATTAGTGTTTTTTATCGACGATTTAGACAGATTAAATCCAGGTAAAGCAGTTGAAGTACTAGAAATCTTAAAGCTATTCTTAGATTGTGATAAATGTGTTTTTGTACTAGCTATTGATTACTCAGTAGTATCACAAGGTGTAAGAGTAAAGTATGGCGATAGCATAGATGACTCTAAAGGTCGTTCTTTCTTTGATAAGATCATTCAAGTGCCATTTAAGATGCCTACTGCACAATATAATTTAAAGAATTATGTAGGCAAATTCCTAGAATCTATCGACATTAAAAATCCAAGTGAGCAGATGCTCTCAAATTACTCACAACTAATTGAGTACTCCATAGGCTCTAATCCTCGAGCCATGAAGAGAATTTTTAATGCTTACTTACTGTTATCTAAAGTAACTAAGATTAAAGGTGAGCAAAGCGACTGGGATAAAGAGATGTTATTTGCAGTACTTTGTCTGCAGTTATCTTTTGAAGAGCTCTATTTGTATTTAGCTAAGAATTTAGATGAGTGTAACTCTCAAGAGTTCATGGAAAGACTTTATAACATAGACTCCTACCGTGATGCTGAAGATGGTGATGAGGATAATGAAAGCTCCATATTAACCGACGACAATTTAAAACTAATCGGTAAAAAATACGACGATCAAAAGCTTCACAATCTCTTAAAGTTTATGAAAGTCTTTGTTGAAGTTATCGACCAAAATGGAGACGGTGACTTATCTGAAGAAGAGCTTAATGCCTTTTACAGTGTTATCAACATCAGCTCTATTACAGCTGCTGTTGATAATGTGGAGGTTTCAGCTAAAGCTACTTACACAGAAGAAGAGCATGTACAGAGGGCTTTACCTCAGATACAGCAAATCTATCAAGACTTAAAACAAAAGGTTATGACTTTAGGTAATATCTCTTTTGATCCTAAAAAAGAATATATGGTCATGAATAATAAAGGCAATCGTTTTGCTTCAGTTGTGTTCCGCAAAAAAAAGGTTGCGTTGTTTTTAATTATGCCTTTTGGCGCTTTAAATGATCCAAAAGATTTGTTTTCTAAAATCGGCACTGTTCAAGATAAAGTAGGTTGGAATTATTTATTAGAAATGCGAGATGAAAGCGATCTTGACTACGTTTTTGAGATGCTAAAACAGTCTTATAATCTTGCTAATAAGGACAATCGCAATTAACCTCTTATTACAAAATGTAACTATTCAGAACCCTACTGACCAAAGATAATGTCAGGGGTACCTTCAAAAGCAGCTTTTAATGCTTTAACAGCATTTATGCCATTCTTTTTGGCGGTGCCAATGTAGGACATAATCTTCAGGTAATTTTCTGCTCCATCAGTGGTTCTGAAACATCCTGAAAACTTAATTTTAGTTTTGATATTGCGCAAGTCTCTCTCTGCCAAGTTATTATCAAAAGGCACAGTAAAGTCTTTCACAAATCTGCAAACTTCATCCTTGAGCTTTCTTAAACGCTCAATTAGAGATCTAGTCTTTCCTTTTTTAGCTCGACCACGACCTTTTCCTTCTACTTTTTGTGGAGAAGGAAACTCAATATCAGCGTAATCTAAAATCTCATCATATTCTTTTAGTAATAGCTTTAGTAAGGACTCATCAAGCTCGGTTTTATTAGAGTCTAAAGCTTGCTCCTTGCTCTTTTTCATATTGAGTAGAAGTTGTTTAAATCTCTTTGCCCAAACATGACTTTCCTCAGCATCAATGACACCATTGAGCTCTCTTAAAAGATGAGCACAGCATACAGCATGCTTGATATCAAGCTTGAAGTACGGCCCCAGCAGTCATGCACAACCACACCTTTGTAATCTACAATGGCTCCATTAGCTTTTACACCTTCCAATCCCCGCTTTTTATGCAGTATTAAGTACGTATATTTATCCGTCGAAGCTGTATGTACCCAAAAGGTTTTGCTATTTACATTTAATCCCGTTTCATCTGCATGGGCTATATCAGAATTCGTTTCAATATGTGCTTTAATCTGCTTTACAGTATCTGTAACCATGGTTGCGCCCTTATCAATCATTGATAGGATGGTAGCTTCACTAATGGTTACATCTAAGAGGTTTTTGAATATGGTTTGTATTCTATTAGTTGATACTGCACCAAAGGTATTAAAGATAGTAGCTAAGACAGATATGGTTGAGCCATATTGTGTATATGCCTTTACATCACTTGGAAAGGTTGCTGTTAGTTTTTCATTACTGCAAGGGCAATGAGCAACTTCCATTGCTTGATGTTCTGTTACTATGGTCTCTATCTTTGCATCTATAACAAATCTACTTTGACCACATTGGAATACAGAGCCACTGCTCTTACACTCACTTAAATGAGGGCAGGTTAAGCATTTATCTGGATAGTGTTGTTTTACTTCATCAGGCTCGTGAGGTATTTTCTGACAACTACCTTTATGAGCGTTCTGTCCACCAACTTTTTTGCCACTAGATTGTCTTAAGCTCTTAGTCCTAGGCTTTTTAAATCCATCTGTTGATGGTGGTTTAGAGCTATTCTGAGAGTTTAAGCCTAGTTGACGTTGCAACTCTTTGATAGTTGATTGCAGATCTTTAATGGTATCTCGTAAGGATTCATTATCCTTTGATTGTTCTTCATTCTGCACAATGAGCTTATTTACAAACTCAAACATCATGGTTACAAACATTATCAGAGTATCAATCATTACTCTAATTTCAGCAGACACTTTTGCCTTACTAAGGCTCTTAGTAATCTCCTGAAACTTTGACTGAAAATCTGATAAATTCACGATAAAATCCTTTTGTATCAACTGCTGTTATTATAGCATTCGACTTTTTCAGAATTTTTAGCAAATCAAAAAGCGCTAAGACTCTTATGCAAACATAGATCTAGCAGATCCATGCAGATCCACCAAGGATCGATGCAAGCAAAAGATGACAAAACAGTCTCCCCAAAACAAGGTCCTCTGTAATCGCAAATTTAAGGCTAAATAAGCCATGTTTTAAGCTAAAAACAGAAAAAAGGCTTTGATGAAATAATGAGATATTAGTCACACTGATTTTTTTAAGAGCATGGTGAGTTGCAAGAACTCATCGTTTTATAAATTTACCCATCACAAATTAAATTTTGTGGTGGGGTTCTGAATAGTTACCATTTTCTTTTGTTATTTTGTGAACATAGTCTGAAAATAAAAACTATCTAATATAATTCTGATAGTTTTTACTTGTTAATACGGGGCTATTGCAAAACTATTAAATTAAAACACGTGAACAGATTTTCTGACTATAATTTAATAATTTTGTGTTTTACTCTTTTTATATCAATTTCTTCTTTTTCAGGATCTAATTTTATAAGTTCATTTTTTGATAGAGCTGGTCCCTTTAATAATTCAAACAGATCTCTTTTTAAAGATTGTTTATAGGAATCTAGCATAACATTCAAATCAGAGCAAAAGAAAAGGTGAGAGTTTCCTAAACACTTTTGTTTTAGCTTTCCTTCAGCAATTAAAGGCTCAAAAATAATACGTTTTAGCTCTTGAACATTTCTTAATGTATTGTCACAGAATCTTCTGCAGTAATAATAAACGTCAGACTGATTTTTGATACCATTCAGTCTGATTATCCCTGAGAATTTTTTCATAAATCTGTTGTAAGTTTGAAGCTGCTGTTCACAAGCATGCCAAAGGGTAAAAAATATCTGATCTCCAATCATCAGATATTTAGCTTTCCTGAAGGACAGGTATCCTGCCATACCATTATCAAAATCAAAGCAAACATTAGAAAAGCTCTGCTCTTTAGATCTTGGATTGACTAGTACATACGAAAAAAGAGGATCCTGTGTTCTGTATCCTATGTGATTTCTGATACAGCTGTTTGCAAGCTCACTTACAGAAGACATATCTTCTAAAGGAGAAAATTCTTTTTTATTACAGTAACTATATGTAAATGCAGGTAAAACCAGTTCCCCTTTCTCCCCTATAATATCTAAAATGATATCCAGATAGTATTTACCCAAATCAAAAACGTCCTCTTCAGGAAGTCCTACTTTTAACAACTGGCTGTGAACTAGAACAGTGTCACCTTTACGTAGCCCTATTTTTACTAACTGTTCTTTTATGTAATTTCTGTCTAGTTTCATTCTTTAGTCCTTTTTATAGTAAGAGCCTCAAAAACCTGCAGAGTAAGAGCTTTTCTATCAAGTTTTCCATTGTAGTTAACAGGGAAATCACTTATAAACACAATGTCCTGAACCTGCATATAAAAAGGCAGATATTGTTTCAGTTCTGAAACAATATTCTCACAGATTTTATCATCTCTGGAACCTTCAACAGCAGCAACCAAATTGGTTATCTGGTTTAATTCATTTCTGACAGGAATAGACATAGCCCTTCTTTTAGAGGCCATCCTTAGTCTTTCATCTATTTCTAAAAGATCTACTCTAAAGCCGTTGATTTTGACCTGATCATCACGTCTTCCTTTAAAAATGAAATTTCCTTCTTGATTGATGTAGCCATTGTCACCAGTCTTATACCATAAGGTTCCATTAAGATGAATAAATGCCTGATTTGTTTTTTCCTTACTGTTTAAATAGCCTAAACCTACCTGATCTCCTGACAGGTAAATCTGTCCGATTTCATTTTCTTTCGCTTCAACATTGTTGTCATCAAAGATGGCTGCTTTTGCTCTTGGGAAAGTAGTTCCTAAAGGTACTACTCCTTCAAGATCCTGGAGGTTATCTATGGTCATTGTTTTTGGATCGTAAACTTTGTAGTGCATTATGATCACAGTAGTCTCAGTAGGTCCGTATGTATTGTAGACAACAGATCCTTTGCAGCAATTTACCCAATCTCTTACCTGTTCATACCAGAGAGGTTCTCCTACAAAAATACTGATCCTGACTGAGTTCATTGATTCTGGATCGAGCATTTCCATTTTTTTTAGCATACTGATAACGTATGGAACAGCATGGAAAACGGTTATTTTGTATTTTTCAATAACAGGTGCAGGGCAGAAAAGATATTCTTTTGGAATTGGGACTAATGTTCCACCCGATAATACTGAAGAACATAGATCCTGCAGACTTAAATCAAATGTGATTTCAGACATTTGAGAAAAGACATCATTTTCGTTGTAGTTGTAATAGTTAAGGATCTTCTCTAGGTAACTTAGAAAATGAAAGTATGAAACTATAACGCCTTTTGCTTTACCGGTAGTTCCTGATGTGTAAATGACATAAATAGGTTTATTCTCATCAAATGCACATGGCGTTAACAATATTTTTTCTGTAGTCTCCGTTTTGTTGAAATTGAGACTTGTTATATTTTCAGACTGATCTTCTGGTAACTGCACAGAAAAATCGTCTGATGACTCAACAATTATATCTTTGTCTATCTTTGATGCTTTTAGCAATTTATTGAGATAAGTTGCACATTCCCTGCATACTATGACTGCATCTACGTCAGAATCCAAAATCATTTCTATAGTTCTGTTAACTGGAAATCTCGGATTAAGGGGAACGTAAGTCTGATTTGTAAAAATTGATGCAAGTATTACTGCATAAACATTTACTGATCTGTAACCTAGAATAGCGACCTTCTGGTACTTTTTTTTAGAAATATGATTGGCAATTATGCAACTTCTTTTATAGAGAGTGCTGTAGGAAATATCTTCCTTGTCAGTTCTGATTGCAGCTTTTTCTTTGTATTTATTAAAAGCTGTAAGAAGTGCTTCTTTTAAATTTGTTTGTAAATTTACAGGATCGTTCATTTTAATGTTACATATCAATTTTTATGCTACCGTTAATGGAGAAACCACCATCAATTATTATACTTTCTCCTATTACTTTTGAGGCTTTGTCTGACAGTAGAAAATCAACGGTACCAACAATGTCTTCTGGAGTAAGCGAACCAAATGGATAATTTTTTGAATATGCCTCTATAAGAGAGCTGTTTTCATAAATTTCTTCTGTAAGTGGTGTTCTGGTTAATCCTACTTTTACGCTGTTTATTCTGACCTTAGGAGCAAATTCAATAGTAAGACATCTGCCCAATTCCTCAAGACCTGCTTTTGCAGCATGGTTGTATGACATACCTTTTACGGCTCTAGCACTGTTATGGCTTGATATAAAAACAACGCTATTTAATTCTCTTTTATTAGCTCTTCCAGCTAAAGCTTTTATGATCATCGCTGCACTTACTGTATAGACATTGTACATTGAAATGAAATCTTCACTTGTTATCATATGTAAGTGCTTCATTCTTGCAGTACCAGCACAGTGCACAAATTTCTGTACAGTAATGTTCTCTTTGGCAAGATAATTACCAAGATCTGATGATAAGTTGTCTACTTTAGTTAAGTCATAAGGAAATAGTCTTACCTCTGATTGCTTGTTGCATAAACATGCTGTTTCCTTTAATTTGTCCTCATTTCTGGAGCAAAGGATTAAATTGTATTTTTCTGACAATTCAATAGCAATTTCTCTGCCTATTCCTGAACTTGCACCGGTAACAAATAAAGTTTGCATACAACCTCACCTAACTATTTCATATTGCACTTTGATTTCAGATCTGCAATCGTCTCAGCAGTCATGATATCCTTTAAGCTCAGCTTTACTCCAAAATTACTCTGTAACGATTGCTGTAATGTCATCAGAGTAATTGAATCCCATTTGTCTAACTGCTTAAAGTGTGTATCGTCAGTAACTTTATCTTCATCAAAAATGTTTGCCAGTTCATCATAAAAATTCATTTTAGTATCTCCTTTATTTGTTAACGATATCTAATAGCTTGTTTTGTAAAAGTTTGTCCTTTATTTCAATTAAATTGTATGCTGGAACACCGATTATCTCACTAATATCCAGTAAGTCATTCGTACCGTCGGCATAAGCAATGAAGTCCCGTAGTGCAAAAATAGTTTTGTATGATCCTTTCTGACTTACAGTAGGGTACATTCCTCTTTTACCTAATTGAGGTTCACATAACACTTTAATCTTATACTTAAAGTTATTCTCAAGCACGTCAAGACATTTTGTCATAACTTCATATGCACCAGTAAAACCTTCAGGGCTTATTAAAGTTAAATCGTCTTTTGAGGTGTGATACTCAGGATATGCTCCATATTTAGTTCTAGATACAGAGCATACAGGTAAATCTACACCTGGAGCATTAAACTGTCTTTCATCAGATCCTCGATGATAGAAAGAATAATCCTTATGAGAAGGTACCAAATGCTTTAAGGTATTCTCAAGTAATTTATCAGTAATGGTATTGCCATAACGAGTTTTTACATATGAGTAATCTCGATTATCACCAACACATGACAGTACAAAGCCTGCTACGGTATTTTTCTTTAGAACCTCAAGGTTTCTTGATAGGTAAGTAATAGAACCTATGGTCTCAGGTATGTAGATAAATCTGTAGGTATAGTAGCGAGGTTTTTCTTTAATGAACTTTGCTAAAGCTACGGATAAAGCAGGTCCTGAACACTCGTTATTTGCCATAGAAGGATGGCAAAGATAAGTTGAGATTAAAATCTCTTTATCTGATTTACCTTTGATAATGCACTCACCATAAGTTAAAGATCCATGCTCATCTAAAGTACTTTTAATTACAGCATGGTATTTTTGATCTTCATGTTTTGCTAATTCATCAAATTGATTCTGAGACATGCAAAAGCCTGATCTTTCCTTATAGTATGAGGTTACATAAGGAATGACATCTTTTTGATTTTTTTGCGTGTAGATGTAGTTTTTAAGTTCAGAAAATGGAAGTACTTTATCAAAGGGGGCAGAGTAACCTAAAACATGCAGATTGTTATCTTTAAAGTCGATGATCCTGTGGTGATCTTCATCTTCAATATAAGCTTCAGTACAGTTCCACTCTTTAGGTACAGTCCAATCAAAGACTTCTGTGCCTGATGGAACTTCAAAGACATTTATCTCAGGCAACTCTTCTTTTAAGATAGCTAAGGATTGTCTAAATCCGTTACCTGTAATACTTCTGCAAATAGGAAATAGCTTTTTTGCTATTTCATAACAGTAAGCTCCGACTGCATTACTGTTATTGCTATTGTTATTATTGTCTTCCATTGGCATTTTCTACTAAATCCTTTTTACAAAACCAGGTGTATTTCTATAGTTGTCGGCACTAAATGAGTTTTATTTAGCAATGATATGATTGCCTTTTGTTAGAGTAGAAATGGAGTCTGATTAAGGTTGTAAATAACTCAAATTGTGAAGGATCAAACTACAATATATAACTCTTAATTACATTATTTTTTTTGAAATAATAAAGCATTGTTTATTGAAAAAAGCAATTCCCATGTACTTTTCAACAAACGCTTTATCTTTCGTGATCTCCATATCATTAAAGATTTTCTCTTGAAATGATGTATCTGAAGGATTTAAATAATTTAAACGAAAGAAATCGGCAAACATGTCCATAAGTAAGGTTTTGCCAAATCTACGAGGTCGAGTAAATAAAAGTACAGAGCTACCATCTTCGGTAAAGACAGATCTTAGATATGAAGTCTTATCGACATAATATTTATTTTTGGAGATGATTTCAGAAAAGGTATCACCACCAGTTGGTAATAACTTGAACTCTTTTTGATCTGCCATGATGAACCTTTATTTTTTGAAACTGCATCTTTCTTAATTTTATCAGACTGTTAGGTTATCAATACTAGAAACTAGAAATAAGTAACGTTTTATCTAGGTTCAAATTTATTCTTTTAATATAAATTTCAAGAGAGGATCTACTCTTAGAATTTTACTTTTGATAGTGATTTAGTATATAGATAAGCTCAAACTCAACATAATCAGATATCTTTATGAGATCATCTAGCTGTTGAGCGTTCAAGAGTTCTTTGACAATAGAGTTGACAACAACAGGGTAGTCACTGTTCATAAGAGGTGACAGAGAGATGACATCCTCTAGTAGTGATGCCATCTTCTCATAGGTTGCAGCAGGACAGCCATCTTTAGCAGTATCTGCTACAAGAAGGCACTCCTTTACAACCTCTTGAACGTTTTTAACGTTGCTCATGAAAGTTAAGTTTATTTAGCTAACTTTGAGAGAATTGTTTCTACAGCAGAATCTAGCTTTAAGTTTTCCTTATCACCGGTTCTTCTGTACTTGTACTCTACATTGCCGTCTTTTAAGCTCTTCTCACCTACGGTGATGATGTGAGGTATACCGATTAACTCAGCATCAGCAAACATTACACCAGGACGCTCATCACGATCATCATACAGAACTTCTACGCCACGAGCGGTAAGTTCGTTGTAGATTTTTTCAGCTGCGTCTTTAACTTCCTGTGACTTAGATGGCTTAATTGCAATAATTGAAACTTTAAAAGGAGCAATTTCTTCAGGCCAGATAATACCTCTGTCATCATGGTGCTGTTCAATTACAGCAGCAATAGCACGAGTAACACCGATACCATAGCAGCCCATAATCATAGGAATGTCTTTACCGTTCTCATCTTTAACAGTAGCTTTCATTGCTTCTGAGTACTTAGTGCCAAGCATGAATACCTGACCTACCTCAATACCTTTACGCAGGTGTAAGGTACCCTTGCCATCAGGGCTAGGATCACCATCTTCAACATTACGCAAGTCAAATACTTCGTATTTAGGTACATCTCTGTCCCAGTTTACGTTGATTAGGTGGTAGCCTGTCTTATTGGCGCCACAGGCAAAGTTGGACATCCTGTCAGCAGTTCTGTCTACTAGAATTCTGCCCTTAAAGCCTACAGGACCCAATGAACCAGTGTGAGAACCTGTAAACTCATTGATTTCTTCTTCTGAAGCCATCTCTAAAGGATCGTTTATACCATCAATCTTGATGGCTTTAACTTCATTTAGTTCCTGATTGCCACAAAGACAGAGCATAACCAACTCATACTTACCGTCTTCTTTCTTATTGCCATGAACGATAAGGCTCTTTAATACTTTCTTTGAATCTAAGCCCAAAGCTTTAGCTGCATCATCAACTGAATGACAGCCAGGTGTTGCAACCTCAGAGTAAGCAGCTCCTGGTGCTTCTCTATCATAAGTAGGAGCTAGAGCTTCAGCCATTTCAATATTAGCAGCATATGATGAACCATCAGACCAAGCAATAGTATCTTCACCAGCATCAGCTAATGCCTGGAACTCATGTGAGTGGTTTCCACCAATAGATCCTGTATCAGCTTCTACTGGGCGGAACTCAAGACCCATACGGGTGAATACTCTTGAATATGCATCATACATATCCTGATAAGTCTTCTCTAAAGAGGCCTTTTCAATATGGAATGAATAAGCATCTTTCATTAAGAACTCACGACCACGCATTACACCGAAACGAGGACGGATTTCATCACGGAATTTGTTCTGGATCTGGTATAAGCATAATGGTAACTGTCTTGCTGATTTAATTTCACGACGAGCAATATCAGTTACAACTTCCTCATGGGTAGGACCTAAGGCAAACTCGTTTTGCTTTCTATCCTTAAAACGGCATAACTCAGGACCGTACTTTACATATCGACCTGACTCTTTCCACAGTTCAGCAGGCTGGACCATTGGCATGGCAATCTCTAAAGCACCAGTCTTGTCCATTTCTTCACGGACAATCTTGTTAACTTTAGATAACACTCTCATTCCGGTTGGTAACCAGGTGTAAACACCTGAAGCGATCTGACGGATCATGCCAGCTCTTAACATTAAACGATGGCTCTCTACAGCAGCCTCTTTAGGATCTTCTTTTAAGGTAGATAGTAAATATTGACTTGTACGCATTGTAAGTCCTGATAAAAAAATTTAGCCTGCTAATCTTAAAGACAGGGGGTGAAAAATAATTGCGCTAATTCTAGCACAAAAGCGCTTTGTTAAGGAAAACTAATGAAGCTTTAAAGCCTGTAATACAGTAACTTTTATGTGGAGTTTATTGATTTTAGTCGCTAAAGGATGATGACTGTATAATTCAGTCATCATCCTTTAAAAGAAGAGCTAGAAAAAGCGCTTGTTCTATGCTGTTTACGAGCAATTTTATCGCAAAGTAAAACTAGCCAAAGACGCATAAAATTAGCTTTTATGCTAAAATTAGGCTGTTTTAGTCAATTATAGGGGACAGACATGGTATTTGTAGCAAGTTTCATCGTATTTTTACTGTTTGTTCTAGCTTTATCAATGAGTATGCTTATTAAAAGACGTCCAATGATGACAGAAGAAGAGGCTACAGCCTCAATCATGGATGGTGGTGCATGTACTACCTGTCAGCAGTTGTGCTCTATGGCTGGTAAAAAGGTAGAAAAGCGCAAAGATGATTGCGCTATTAAGAATATGGAAATTCCTCACCAGAGCGTATAAAGAACAATAAAATTTCTAAGCTTGCCTGTCATTAGGCAGGCTTTTTTTCGTTTTTAGGTTTCAAAAATGTTAAAAAAATCAGTTTTAGCTAATGTTGTTTCACGCGCTTTTCTCTTTGCTGTAGTTTCAATCTCATTAGTTGCGGTTACAACTCTTACAGCTTGTGACAAAGACAATCAACGCACTGTTGCTGCACAGGTACAGACATCAACAATCATTCAGGGCAAAACCATGGGTACTTTCTATGCTATAAATGTTGTTGGTGGTTATAAAGGAGGAGAAGCAGGTTTAAAAGCTTTAGCTGAAGGTGCGTTTAAGCAGATCTGCGATGAGATTTCAACTTTTGATAAGAACGCTGAGTTATATAAATTCAATGATTTTAAATCTACAGAACCTTTTGAGATTTCAAATGAGCTAGGCAGGATCATTCAAGATACTGTTTATCAGGGCAGACGTATTGAAGGAGCTACTGATATTACTGTAGGTCCATTGGTAAATCTGTGGGGCTTTGGTAAAGATAAAAAGAAAGATGAAGCTCCATCTCAAGATGAGATTAATCAGGCTTTAGAGCTGGTTGGTCTTGATAAGTTTGAGGTTAGAACAGAAAACAATAAGAGCTATTTAGTAAAGCACAATAAAGACATCAAACTTGATCTTGCAACTGTAGGTGAAGGCTTAGGAGCTGATGCAGTGGCTGCAAAACTGGTAAAGGAAGGCTATAAGAACTTTATGGTAAATGTAGCTGGTGCTTCACGCTCATATGGTGTTAACGCTAAAGGCAAAAAGTGGCGTTTGGGAATTGAAGATCCTACCTCACCTGAAAGACGAGTATTCGTACCAATCTGTGCTTTAGACAAAGCTGTAACTACAGCAGGTTCTTACAGAAACTACTTTAAAGATGAGACTACAGGCAAAATCTTTTCACACGCAATCGATCCTAAAACTGGTTACCCTGTAACTCACAAGACTTTATCAGTAACTGTGATTTCAGACTCAGCTTTTGAGTCAGATGCCTTAGATACCGGTCTTTTAGTACTGGGTGCTCAAAAGGCTCTAGACTGGGGTAAAGAGCATGGCTATGCTATTGCAACTATCGAGTATGACAAAGGCAAACCTCTATTTAGATATACAGATAACTTCAAGCAGTATTTAGACTGTGCAAAACAGCAGTAAGTTAAAACATCAGATTTAGTCATTCAATAAGATTGAAATCTAAAGCTTGAGAGAATACTAGAAAGAAGATTAGGACAAATTCATGCATATTCATATTTTAGGTATTTGCGGTACCTTTATGGGCGGTATTGCCATGATTGCAAAACAAGCTGGTTTTACCGTTACAGGATCAGATAAGAACGTTTATCCACCAATGTCAGATGAGTTATCAAACGCTGGTATTAAGTTACATACAGGCTTTGATGCTGAGCAGTTAGATGAAAAGCCTGATTTAATTGTAGTAGGTAACGTAATGCGTCGAGGCATGGATGTTGTAGAGCGCATGCTAAATGACAGATGCCGTTATGTTTCAGGACCGCAGTGGTTAGAAGAGCATTACCTTTTAAATAAGACTGTTCTGGCTGTAGCTGGTACTCACGGTAAGACTACCACCTCATCAATGCTGACCTGGATCTTAGAAGATAATGGTAAAAATCCAGGCTTTTTAATTGGTGGTATTCCTGAGAACTTTGGAATTTCAGCACGCAGTACTGACAGTGAGTACTTTGTAATTGAAGCTGATGAGTATGACTGTGCTTTCTTTGATAAGCGCTCAAAGTTTGTTCATTATCATCCTACAGTTCTAATCATGAACAACTTAGAGTATGACCATGCTGATATCTTTGATTCAGTAAAAGATATTCAAAAGCAGTTCCATCATTTAGTAAGAACCGTACCTGGTAAAGGTCTTGTTGTTATGCCAAATAACGACAAGAATCTTGATGGGGTAATAGAAATGGGTTGCTGGACTCCTGTGGTACGAATCGGTGATGAGAACGACCTGAATGCAGTCTTAAAATCAAAAGATGGTTCATCTTTTGATATTTATGATGGTAAGGAATTTATCTGTACTGTAAATTACAACTGCACTGGAACCTACAACGTACACAACGCTCTAATGGCAATTAGAGCTGCCATGTATACAGGTATCTCTATTAAAGATGCTGCTAAATCCTTAGAGACATTTAAACTTCCAAAGAGACGAATGGAGTTAAAAGGTATTGTCGATGATGTCAGCGTTTATGACGATTTTGCCCACCACCCAACAGCAATTAAGTTAACAACAGAGGGCTTAAGAGCAAAGATAGGTCAGGATAAACGTTTAGTAGCTGTATTTGAGCCTCGCTCAAATTCCATGAAGATGGGCGCTAACCATGAATTTCTAGCTCAGTCTTTTGAAAGTGCTGATGAAATTTTTGTCTATGCTAACACTTCTGTTAAATGGGATGTGAAGTCGCTTGAAAAACAGTGCAAAAAGCCTCTACATGTTATTGACGATTTTGATAAATTACTCACCGAAATAGTAAACGCAAGCCCTAAAGGAACAACAATCCTTGTAATGAGCAATGGTGGCTTTAACGGCATACATCAAAAGCTGTTAGACAAACTGCATGACAGAAAACATGATAAAAAATAGTCTGCAAGCAGTAAGGCTACGAATAAAAATAAACAATATTTTTGAGAGAGAATATGGCTGATAACTGGAATCTTCGTGGTAAAACTCAGATGCTAGATGATCTTAATACTCCATCACTTCAGTGCAGAGTTTATGATCGTATTGCAGTTCAAGATAGTAAGGGTAAAACTCATTTTTACTGTCTGGAGCTTTCAGCGGGTAATACCTTTGATTTTGGTTTCTGCAGAAAAGAGAATGTCCCATCATTACTGCGTGATGTAATGACCATGGGCAGTATCAGAGTTTTAAGTGGTATCTGCAATGATCTGATGGTTCCTACTGTACCTACAGTACTGTGGTTAAAACAGGCTCGTAAGTATGATCCTAAACATGTCATCATGTGGCTTGAAAACTCCATAGAACTTACAGAAGAATATAAAGATACCATTTTACGTTTACGTAAAATGGGTATGCGCTTTGCCGTTAGAGTTGATGCCATGGGTGAGATTGCATCAAATGACGAAATCCTTGCATGTATCGATTATCTAATGGTGGATTTTGAAAGAAGCGCAGAGTTTATGACTGTAATTCAGTCATTACGCAACAAGAATCCTCTTTTAAAAACAATTGCTTTTAAACACCATATTTCTATTTTCTCCTTTAATAAAGAAGAAACCAGAAACTTTGACTACGTTCTAGGAACAGTTAATAACTTCTTATTAACCTATGAAAACGAGCGTCCTAAGTGGCAGCATGAAATGTTGCGTACTTTCGCTCAGCTCTACTCTTCAATTTATGATGTCAAAGAGATTGGCGTGATTGTAGCTAACTATCCTTTAATGGCTTTAGCCATGAAAGGCATGGTAGCTTCAAAACATTTAACCAATTTAACTATTCGCAAAAACAGCTCGACCTTAGGTGAAAGTCAGACTCTAACTCAGTTTGATTTAAGAAATTTCCTTGCTATCTCTGTAGGTTACAATCTCTTTACACTTACAGAAAAGCAGTCCTATGAGCAAAAGAAGATTCCATTCTCATCAGAGTTTATAAACTATGAGCCATTTATACAGGCATTGAACTTTGCCAAAATTGTAGATTTGATGGCTCAGGATATCTGTGATGATATTACCGCTCCTCAGGCCTTTATCGCAGGCTTCTTACGCTTTGCGCATGTCTTTTTACATGATACAGAGGAAGCTACCTTTGCAGAGTTCCCTTTAGATGCAGTAGCTTCTTGCTATACCAATGGCGGTGGTCAGTTAGGCAGTATTATCAGAATTTTAATGCTACTGTTTGAACACAGAATTAACGATGCTATGGATGTAGCTAATAACGCAGGTTTAGTTTTAGTAAAAGATCGTTTATATGGTTACATCTCTCATGCTATGGCATGGACTGATGCTGTGTGCTGTGCTTTAAATATCATTAAAGGTCAGCAAGAAGAGTAACAACACTCTTTCAAAGATCTTCTTTTTGAAGATCCTTTTTAACTTTGCTTTTTTAAATCTGTCTTATAAAAATAAAAGCTCAAGACGAAAGTCGATGAGCTTTTATTTTTGTGAGAGAGTTTGTACTGATTAAATCAGTACAGAGTAAGCAAGGCTTGAGAGAACTACTTAGTGAGTAGTCTTTTTAATGATGAGATTACCTATAAACTGGAAGATACTTATCATAATTAAAATTACAATTACGGTAAGCCAAATCATATCTCTGTATCCCATCTGATAACCGTAGCGTACTGCAAAGTCACCAATACCACCAGCACCGATGGCACCTGCAATAGCGGTAATACCGATAAAGCTTACAAAGGTGATCATGGTTACTCTGGTAATTCCAGGGATACTTTCTTTTAAATATACTGAAAAGATGATCTCTAGTTTTGAAAAGCCCATAGCGTCAGCAGCTTCAATAAGACCTTTATCCACATCAGAGAGTACTGATTCAATTTGTCTAGCAAAGAATGGTACTGTACCGAACACTAAAGCTACAAATGATCCCTGAAGACCAGAACCTGTGCCTACAATGAATCTTGAGAGGGGAATTAGAAGCACCATCAGGATAATAAAAGGAATTGAACGTAAGATATCAATTACTTTATTTGCTATAGTAAAGACAATCTTATTATCTAAAATACCGTTCTTTTTAGTGGTAACTAAAATAATGCCTAAAATTACACCTAAGAACCAGGCAATCGTACCTGAAACTCCAATCATGACGAAAGTGTCATGCAGGCAGTGCAAGAACTCACCTGAGAGTCGTTTAAAATTAGGCATTAAAGTCATAACTAAATTCTCAATCATTTTAATACCTCCAGTTGCACACCTGAGTTTTTAATATACTCTACAGCTTCTTCAATTTTGTCCTTATCACCTGTAAGGTTTACAGCTAATTTTCCTAAAGGCTTACCTTTTATGTAATCAATATTGCCGTAGAGAATGTTAGATTCAACGGTAAATTTCTTGTAGATCTCACTCATTAAAGCCTTACCTGCAACATCACCAGTATAGGTTAAAAGGTAAATATGAGTGCCATCTGAAACATCTGCTAAAGAGCCTTTCTCATCTAGAATGTCAAAGAATGAGCCAAAGTTATTGGCTGTGTCCATAAAGGACTTGGTAAGCTTAGTCTTTGGATTTGAGAACAGATCATAAACATAGCCTTGTTCGATAACTTCACCTTGCTCCATGACAGCTGCTCTATCACAGATATCTTTTACCACAGACATCTGATGAGTAATGATGACAATGGTAAGTTTAAGTTCCTGATTGAGCTTCTTTAATAAAGCTAAGATCTGTGAAGTAGTTTTAGGATCCAATGCTGAGGTTGCCTCATCACAGAGTAAAACTTTAGGATCTCCTGCTAAGGCTCTTGCAATTGCTACACGCTGCTTCTGACCTCCTGATAATTGAGATGGGTAGTTGTTGCCCTTGTCAGAGAGTTCTACTAAAGAGAGTAGCTCTTCAATTCTCTGTTTTCTCTTATACTTTGGGTAACCATTATGTTTTAAAGGTAACTCAATATTCTCATAAACTGTTCTTGAAGGCATGAGGTTGAAACTCTGAAAGATCATGCCAATTTTTTGTCTTGCTTCTCTTAACCTTTTATAAGGCAGAGCTGTAAGCTCTGTGTCTTCTAAAAAGACCTTACCAGAGGTTGGTCTTTCTAGTAAGTTAATACAACGCACTAAGGTAGATTTACCTGCTCCTGAGAAACCTATAATTCCAAAGATCTGTCCTTTATCAATTTCAATGGTTACATCTTTTACAGCATGTACAGTCTTTCCATCAACGACAAAATCTTTACTGATATTTTCAAGTCTTATCATGTTGTTCCTAAGTTATGCCTATAAATAAGGCTCTAAACCAAGTTTACTTATCTAATCAATTGAATTTAGATAAGTAAATTTATGGTGATTAATGTTTTGAATTTTCTTTTTTACAATTCTACCATTTAATCAATGCTTATGACATATAGTTAATTTTTATAACTGGTTATAACTTAATGAAATATAAAGAAAAAATATTAAATATTAGTTGACAGCGTGTATAAAAATAGTAATTTATGTAAGTAGACAGATGTATGAAATGACATACAAAATAAATGAACAAAAAAACGTACAGAATTTTATAAACAAGAGGTAATTTTATGAAGATCTTTTCAAAGTTTTTAAAGACATCAGCATTAGTTTTAGCAACAGCTGCTACTGTAGCTCACGCAGGCTGGTTTGAGTCAAATGATGTACCTGAAGGTTTTAAAGAGGTTAAAGTAGGTGTTGTAGGTGATTACAATGCTCACTGGGATACAGTAAATGAGCTTTTAAAGCAGGATAAAATTCACGTAACCTTAGTTAAGTACTCAGACTATGCAACTCCTAACCGTGCTTTAAATGATGGTGAGATTGATTTAAACGCATTCGAGCATGAAGCATATCTAAACAATGATATTGATAAAAATGGCTACAAGATTGTGCCATTGTGCAAGACCTTTATCGCTCCTATCCGTCTTTATAACAACAAAGACAAGATTAAATCAGTAAAAGATATCAAAGATGGTGACATTATTGGTATTCCTTCAGATTTAACTAACGGTGGTCGTGCTCTAAAACTTTTAGAGTCAGCTGGTTTAATAGAGGTTGATCCTGCTAAAGGTTATGTTCCAACCAAAGCCGATATTACCAAGTACAACGTAAAGATTGAAATCCGTGAAGCTGAATCAGGTGTGCTCTTTAACATCTTACCTGATATTGCAGCTGCTGCCATCAATGGCGGTAACGCATTCTCAGCAGGTCTAAAGCCATCTGATGCTATCTTTAATGAGAATGTTCAGGATAAAGACAATCCATACATCAACGTTATCGTAGCTCGTCAACAGGATAAGGATAATCCTGTATATCAGACTATCGTTAAGAGATTCTTAACCCCTGAGGTTAAAAAGGCAATTCTAGATGCTTACGATGGTGGTTATATCCCTGTTTTCTAGTCTTAAACTCAAGTGTCACTTGATGATGTAAAACAGTAAGTAAAAAAGGCAACGTCAGTTGCCTTTTTTGGAGGAACTTATGAAGATTGAATCAGTTACTTTAAGACGTATCAAGATACCTTTAAATGAGCCTTTTACTCCAAGCTTTGGCTCCATTACAGATAAAGATCTGTTAATTGTAGAGGTTCATACCAATTCTGCTACAGGTTATGGAGATGATCCTGCTTTATCTCTGCCAATCTACAACGAAGAGACTGTAGCTTCAGGTGAATTAGTTTTAAAAGAGTTTTTATTACCTCTTTTAAAACGGAACTTAAAGACAGTAGATGATCCTTTTGATGTAGCTAAGGTCTTTAAAAGCGTTCGTAGAAATTACTTTGCCCGCTCTGCCATAGAAACTGCTATCTTTGATGCTTATGCAAAGTCTGTTCATAAGCCTCTGTATCAGTTATTAGGTGGCAATAAGGACAGAATTGAAGGTGGTATCAGTATTGGTATTAAAAAGACACCTCAAGAGTTAATCGATACCATTAAGAGCTATCAGAAAAATGGCTACCGCCGAATCAAGGTTAAGATAAAGCCTGGCTTCGATCTTGAATACATAAAAGCTGTACGTAATGAATTTCCTGAGATTGAGTTGCAGGTTGATGCAAACTCAGCTTATACCCTTGATGATATCGATCTCTTTGAAAAGTTAGATAACTACGATTTAGCTTTAATTGAGCAACCTCTAGGTTGTGAAGACATCATTGATCATGCTGCGTTGCAAAAGAAACTGAAAACTCCTATCTGCCTTGATGAGAGTATTGATTCATTAGATGACGCAAGACAGGCAATAGACATCGGTGCTTTAAAGATTATTAACATTAAGGTCTCCCGTGTAGGTGGTTTAGCTAACGCTAAAGCAATTCATGATTATGCTAAAGAGCATGGAGTAGGTGTATGGTGTGGCTCTATGTTAGAGTCTGGTATCGGTCAGGCTCATAACCTTGCAATAGCATCGCTTGAGAACTACCGCTACTCAAATGACATCATGTCATCGACCTGCTATCTTTCAGATGACATTATCAAGCCTCAGATTGAAATTGGTAAAGACTCCTTTATCACAATCCCTGAGCGCGAGGGTATAGGCTATGATATTGATGAAGAGAAACTTCAAAAATACACTTTTAAACTAGAGCATTTTGATTTTTAAGAAGGTTTTATGAGCAAGAGCTTAGTAA